>ERZ773221.64-NODE-64-length-125480-cov-6.294598_pt1 | contig 125480 bp, 110 predicted proteins | sample MGYA00580994_ERZ773221 | MGnify/ENA primary metagenome ERZ773221 (study PRJEB29015, sample SAMEA2737758) | human gut metagenome | biome: human gut; feature: human-associated habitat; material: faeces | place: China | collected 2012 ... | reverse complement strand
AAGACGCCGCCCTCTCACGGCGGAATCAGGGGTTCGATTCCCCTACGAACTGCTCAGCAATTTTATATCTGTTATTTGTAACTATGGTTCGTTGGTCAAGCGGTTAAGACGCCGCCCTCTCACGGCGGAATCAGGGGTTCGATTCCCCTACGAACTGCTCAGCAATTTTATATCTGTTATTTGTAACTATGGTTCGTTGGTCAAGCGGTTAAGACGCCGCCCTCTCACGGCGGAATCAGGGGTTCGATTCCCCTACGAACTGCTCTGTTATTTTTATAACAGCCCAACCCGGAATGCCAGAAACATTGTTTCTGGCATTTTTAAATGCTTTTTTCAATAAAAAGCTTGCAAAATAGAAGAAAGAGTGTTACTTTATTTATGTTAACACGTTGACTTGATTGAGAGAGGGCAAAACCCTCTCTCAATTTATGTTTAGGAGACAGCAGCGTGACGGAACACGAAAAAACTGAATATGGAAGGAAGAGGTGTACACATGTCGAAAAAAGAGATGTATGAAGCACGCACCGAAGAACTCATCACCCCGATTTTAGACCGAAGAAACTTTGAACTTGTGGATGTGGAATATGTCAAAGAGGGTAGTACCTGGTATTTACGGGTTTACATTGACAAAGAAGGCGGAATCACTTCCGACGATTGCGCAGATGTATCCAGGGAAATGAATGAGATTCTTGACAGAGAGGATTATGTAGAAGGTTCCTATACCTTTGAAGTGAGCTCTCCGGGTCTTGGAAGACCACTGAAAAAAGAAAAAGACTATATAAGAAGCATGGGGAAGGAACTGGAGATCAGAACCTACCGTGCGATTGACCGGGAAAAAGAATTTTACGGCATTTTAAAAGCATACGATGCCGATACAGTGACAATTGAGCAGGAAGACGGAAAAGAGATGGTATTTGAAAAATCCAATATCGCACTGATCCGCCTGGCTTTTGATTTTTAGCGTAAAATAACAGAAAAAATAATGGAGGATAAAATAATGGCTAAGAATAATGAATTGTTAGAAGCGTTAAATATATTAGAACAGGAAAAAAATATCAGCAAAGAGACTTTACTTGAGGCAATCGAGAACTCACTGATCACTGCATGCAAGAACCATTTTGGAAAGTCTGAAAACGTAAAAGTTAACATTGATCCGGAAACATGTGAATATCATGTATTTCAGGAGAAAAAAGTTGTAGAGAAAGTGGAAGATCCGGTTGAGGAAATCAGCCTTGTCAATGCGAAGATGATCGACTCCAAATACGAACTGGATGACATTGTAAATGTAGAAGTGAAATCCAAAGAGTTCGGACGTATCGCAACACAGAATGCCAAGAACGTGATCTTACAGAAAATCCGTGAGGAAGAGAGAAAAGTTCTTTTTGATGAGTACTACAGCAAAGAGAAAGATATCGTAACAGGTATCGTTCAGCGTTATGTTGGAAAGAATGTGAGCATCAACCTCGGTAAAGTGGATGCCATCCTCACAGAGAATGAGCAGGTAAAAGGCGAGGTATTCCAGCCAACAGAGCGAATCAAAGTTTATATCCTGGAAGTAAAATCTACCTCCAAAGGACCGAGAGTGCTTGTTTCCAGAACACATCCGGAATTGGTAAAACGTCTGTTCGAATCTGAAGTTGCCGAAGTAAAAGACGGAACGGTTGAAATCAAGGCAATCGCACGTGAGGCAGGAAGCAGAACAAAGATCGCAGTATGGTCGAATGATCCGGATGTAGATCCGGTTGGAGCATGTGTTGGTATGAACGGTGCACGTGTCAATGCAATCGTCAATGAACTCCGTGGTGAGAAGATCGATATCATCACCTGGAATGAAAATCCTGCAATGCTCATCGAAAATGCATTAAGTCCTGCAAAAGTTATTTCTGTTATCGCAGATGCAGAAGAGAAAGCAGCAAAAGTAGTCGTTCCTGATTATCAGTTATCACTTGCGATCGGCAAAGAAGGACAGAATGCAAGACTGGCAGCAAGACTGACAGGATTTAAGATCGATATCAAGAGTGAGACACAGGCGAGAGAAGCTGGCGATTTCTTTGATTATGAGAACGAGTACGAAGATGATGAATACTATGACGAAGATGGTGGGTACAATGATGCAGACTATCAGGATGACACAGAGTATTCCGAGGAGAATTGATCGAGGATAGCAGATTATGGCAAATAAAAAGATTCCGATGCGTCAATGCATAGGCTGTGGAGAGATGAAGCCTAAGAAAGAAATGATAAGAGTCATTAAGACAGCGGAAGATGAGATAATATTAGATACAACCGGTCGGAAAAATGGCAGAGGTGCATACATTTGCCCGGAAAGCGAATGTATGCAGAAAGCAATTAAGTGTAAGGGATTAGAACGCTCATTTAAAATGCCGATTCCAAAAGATGTATACGAAATGCTGACAAAGGAGATGGAAGAATTTGAGACCAGATAAAGTTTTATCCATGTTGGGAATTGCAGCAAAATCCGGTAGTGTCGTAAGTGGTGAGTTTTCAACGGAGAAAGCAGTCAAGGAAGGCAGGGCATATCTTGTGATCGTGGCAGGAGATTCCTCTGATAACACGAAAAAGATGTTTTCCAATATGACCGATTTTTATGAGGTTCCAATGTATATTTATTCTGACAAAGAGACATTGGGACACTGTATTGGAAAAGAATTTCGTGCATCACTTGCAATTGTAAATGAAGGGCTTGCCCATTCCGTGGAAGACAAATTGAAACAGACAATAACAACTGAATAATGGAGGAGTCAGAATATATGGCAAAAATGAGAGTTCATGAACTTGCAAAAGAGTTAGAGATAAAATCACAGGAAATTATAGATAGTTTAAGCGGTACAGAGTACGAGATCAAGTCCGCAAGCAACAACATTGATGATGCTGCGCAGGAGATCATCCGTAAAAAGTACAAAAAATCCGCATCAAAGGCAGAAGAAAAACCTGCCGCAGAGAAAGTGGAAAAACCAGCTGCACCAAAGGCAGAGGAGAAGGCAAGACCAGAGGAGAAGAAACCTGCAGATGCTGAGCATGACAGACCAAAGAAAAAATCCAGCATCACAGCCGTGTTTAACGCACAGTACAGCAAACAGGGAGCAGGACATGGAAATAACAGAAGACCGAACCAGGGAGCAAAAGGCGGCAGACCACAGGATGGCAGACGCCCGGTAAATGACCGTGGTGACAGACCGGCCGGTCAGGCAAAACCAGCGATGTCCGGCAATGATATGAGAAAGTACTTTGACAGTCTGATCAATCCAAATGCCGGAAAAGAGACAGAGAGCAAAGCTCCAAAAGCAGAGGAAGTTAAGACGGAAACTGCACAGAGCGCACCGGCAGCACAGGAGAGAGTTTTCAAAAAACCAACTGAGAATGTGTATGAGCAGATGCGTCAGCAGGAGAAGACATCCAGACCAAATCAGGACAACAGACGTCCACAGGGAGACCGCCCGGCAAGAAACGGACAGAATGGCGGATACAATAACCGTGCAAACGGCGACAGACCAGCCCGTCCACAGGGAGACCGTCCATACAGAAATAATAATGGCGAAGGTGGATATAATAACCGTAACAATGGTGACAGACCAGCCCGTCAGGGAGATAACAGAGGCCAGAGACCAAACGGCGGAAACCAGAGACCGTTCAACAACGGAAGACCGGGACAGGGATTCAATCAGGGAGACCGCAGCGGAGGACGCAATAATAACTTCCGCGGAAGAGATAACGGTGGAAGATTAGACCGTGAGATCGACAAGTTCAATAAGGATTCTGCACCATTGGCAGAGGAGATGCGCGGAAAAGAGACACGGGAGAGAGAACGTGACAACAAGAACCGCAACGGAAAACAGCGCGGCGATTACGATGTTTTAGGAAGCAGGAAGCAGGAGCGTTTCGTAAACTTAGAGAAGAACGGCGGCAAGAAGAAACCACAGCAGCAGCCACAGCCAAAACAGGAAGAAGAGACAATCAAGACACTGGTCCTTCCGGAGAAACTTACCATCAAAGATCTTGCTGACAAGATGAAAGTACAGCCGTCAGTGATCGTAAAGAAATTATTCTTAAAAGGAACGATGGTAACAGTCAATCAGGAGATCGATTACGATCAGGCCGAGGAGATTGCTTTAGAGTTTAACTGCATCTGTGAGCCGGAAGAGAAGGTTGATGTAATCGCAGAACTCTTAAAAGAGGAAGATGATGCAGAAGAGACATTAGTTGCACGTCCACCGGTTGTATGTGTTATGGGTCACGTTGACCACGGTAAAACATCCCTTCTGGATGCAATCCGTTCTACCCGTGTGACAGACAGAGAGGCAGGCGGTATCACACAGCATATTGGTGCTTCTGTGGTATCCATCAACGGACAGAAAATCACATTCCTTGATACACCTGGACATGAAGCCTTCACAGCAATGCGTATGCGTGGTGCAAATTCTACAGATATCGCAATCCTTGTAGTTGCGGCTGATGACGGTGTTATGCCACAGACGGTAGAGGCAATCAACCATGCAAAAGCAGCCGGAGTTGAAATTATTGTTGCAATCAACAAGATTGATAAACCAAGTGCAAACATCGAGAGAGTAAAACAGGAGTTGTCCGAGTATGAACTTATTCCGGAAGACTGGGGTGGAAGTACTATTTTCTGTCCGGTATCTGCTCATACAAAAGAAGGTATTGACAACTTGCTGGAGATGATCCTTTTAACAGCAGAAGTGCTTGAGTTAAAAGCAAATCCAAACCGTAAAGCAAGAGGTCTTGTCATCGAGGCACAGCTTGATAAAGGCCGCGGAGCAGTTGCCACTGTATTAGTACAGAAAGGTACGTTAAGAGTCGGTGATCCAATCGCCTGCGGAAGCTGCTTTGGTAAAGTCCGTGCGATGATCGACGATCAGGGAAGAAGAGTAAAAGAGGCAGGTCCATCTACTCCGGTTGAGATTCTTGGTCTGTCCGCTGTCCCGGAAGCAGGTGAGACATTCGTTTCTACTGATTCTGAGAAAGAGGCAAGAGCATTTGCTGACACTTATATTTCCGAGAGCAAGAATAAGCTGATCGAAGATACGAAGGCAAAGATGTCCTTAGACGATCTGTTCTCACAGATCCAGTCTGGAAATGTAAAAGAATTGAATATTATTGTAAAAGCAGACGTACAGGGTTCTGTAGAAGCAGTAAAACAGAGTCTTGTAAAACTGTCCAACGAAGAAGTAGTTGTAAAAGTCATCCATGGCGGTGTAGGTGCAATCAATGAGTCAGATATCATCTTAGCATCCGCTTCCAATGCAATTATCATTGGATTTAACGTTCGTCCGGATCCAACTGCAAAAGTGACAGCAGACAGAGAGAACGTTGACGTACGTCTCTACAAAGTCATTTACAATGCAATTGAAGATGTGGAAGCAGCTATGAAGGGTATGTTAGATCCTGTATATGAGGAGAAAGTACTTGGTCATGCAGAAGTGAGACAGATCTTCAAAGCATCCGGTGTTGGTAACATCGCAGGTTCCTATGTGCTTGACGGTGTGTTCCAGAGAGGCTGCAAAGTCCGTATTTCACGTGAAGGAACACAGATCTTTGAAGGAAATCTTGCTTCCTTAAAGAGATTCAAAGACGACGTAAAAGAGGTAAAAGCCGGATACGAGTGCGGTCTTGTATTTGAAGGATTTAATGATATTGCTGAGCTTGATATTGTGGAAGCATATACCATGGTAGAGGTTCCTAGATAAAAAAGAGGCATAAAATATGAGAAAAAACAGTATTAAAAATACCAGGATCAATGGAGAGGTTCAGAAAGAATTAAGTAACATTATCCGTGGTGAGATCAAAGACCCACGCATTAATCCACTGACAAGTGTAGTTGCCGTGGAGGTGGCTCCGGATCTGAAAACCTGTAAGGCATATATCAGTGTCTTAGGAGATGAAAAATCCCAGCAGGAAACGATCAAAGGCTTAAAGAGTGCAGAGGGTTATATCAGAACCATGCTTGCAAAGAGCATTAACCTGAGAAACACACCACAGATCACCTTTATCTTAGACCAGTCCATTGAATATGGTGTCAAAATGTCAAAAATGATCGATGATGTAACAAAAGATATCGCAGATAAGACAGAGGAATAGAGATGACAAATTTTGATGTTTATCTGGCAGATGCAAAAACAGTTGCCATTGCAGGTCATGTCAGACCGGATGGCGACTGCGCAGGCTCCTGCCTCGCTACATACAATTATATTAAAAACTATTTTCCACATGTGAAGGTCGATCTTTACTTAGAGCCGATCCCGAATATTTTCAAGTTTATGAAGCGTTCGGAAGAGATTTTGAGTGAGTGGCCGGATGACAGGAAATATGATCTGTTTATCGCACAGGACTGCGGTGATGCAAAGCGTCTTGGCAATGCTGCAAAGTATTTTGAATCGGCAGAACATACGATCTGTGTGGATCATCATGTGAGCAATCAGAACTTTGCAGAACATAACTATATTTTTCCAGATGCAAGCTCCACCTGTGAACTGATCTTTGAACTGCTTCCAGACGAGCGCATTGACCGGGAGATCGCAGAATGTATCTACACCGGAATGGTGCATGATACCGGTGTTTTCCAGTATTCCTGCACTTCCAGAAAAACGATGGAGATCGCAGGAAAGCTTATCGAAAAAGGAATTAACTTCCCAAAGATAGTCGACGAGACATTCTTTACAAAAACGTATAACCAGAACCGTATTATGGGACTTGCCCTGATGAAAAGTGTTCTGCATCTGGACGGAAAGTGCATTTCCAGTGTCATCACGAAGCAGGAGATGCAAGAGTATGATGTGCTTCCAAAGCACTTAGATGGGATCGTCAGCCAGCTTAGGGTGACAAAGGATGTGGAAGTTGCCATCTTTTTGTATGAGTTAGAGGATGGAGAATTTAAGGTCAGCACAAGATCAAAAGAACTTGTTGACCTGTCAGAGATCGCAGTGAAGTTTGACGGCGGCGGTCATGTGAGAGCTGCAGGTTTTTCCATGAAGGGAGAACCGGAGCAGATCATCGAAGCTATTTTGCAAGAAGTGAAAAAACAGCTTTAGAAAATAATGAAGAAAAAGGATACACTATGGTCAACGGAATCATTAATGTATATAAAGAAAAAGGGTATACATCTTTTGATGTAGTGGCAAAACTCCGTGGTATCTTTAAACAGAAAAAAATCGGACACACAGGGACACTCGATCCGGATGCGGAAGGGGTGTTGCCTGTGTGTCTTGGTAAAGCCACAAAAGTCTGTGATCTGCTCACTGATAAAAGCAAAGAATATGAGGCAGTGCTCTTATTGGGAAAGGTGACAGATACCCAGGATATCACCGGTACAGTGCTGGAGGAAAAAGATGTGAAGGTGACAGAGGAAGCCGTGAGGGAGACAGTCCTTTCTTTTGTGGGGGACTATATGCAGATCCCACCGATGTACTCTGCGCTGAAAGTCAATGGAAAAAAACTCTGTGATCTCGCAAGGGAGGGCAAAACCGTAGAGCGTCAGGCAAGACCTGTGAAGATTTTAACGATTGACATTCTGGATGTTACGCTTCCGAGGGTGCGCATGCGTGTACACTGTTCCAAAGGAACGTATATCCGCACTTTATGTCAGGATATCGGAGAAAAACTTGGCTGCGGCGGTTGTATGGAATCGCTGCTCCGCACGCAGGTGTCTGAGTTCTTGTTAAAGGATGCCTTAAAAATCGGGGAGATCGAGCAACTTGTGAAGGAGTGCACAAAGGAACTTCCGCCGGAAGCATGGAGCAGGGCATGTTTTCCGTTTGTGCGGTCTGTGGATTCTGTTTTTTTACAGTATCAGAAGGGAGTCGTGCCGGAGCAGTTTTCTAAAGTACTGTATAATGGAAACCGGATCGAGCCGGAGATGATCCGCTCGTTTGAGGCTTCTATGCAGCAAAAACCGATCAGAATTTATGATGAAAAGGATCACTTTATCGGAATCTATGAATTCCAGCAGGAGAGGGGAAACTTCAAACCTGTGAAAGTGTTTATGGAAGAATGAAATATATAAAAAATACACTGGATTTTCATGTCGAAAAACCGACTGTCATTTCTCTTGGAAAGTTTGATGGTATCCATCGCGGACATGAACTCTTAATGGAAAAACTTGCGCAGAAAAAGGAGGAAGGATTAAAGGCAGCTATTTTTACCTTTGATATTCCACCGAAAAAAAATGTGGAGCATATCGAGGCAAAGGTGCTTACCACGAACGAGGAGAAAATGCATATTTTTGAAGGGATCGGGATAGACTATCTCATCGAATGTCCCTTTACGAGAGAAGTGATGTGCATGGAACCGGAAGATTTTATCCGTATGCTCGTAGAAAAATTAAATGTAAAATGTATCGTGGCAGGGGAAGATTTTCATTTTGGACACAACAGACGCGGTGATTATCAGATGTTGAAAAGATATGCACCGGTCTATGGTTATGAGGCACTTATTCTCTCGAAAATGAAAGAGGATGAGCGGGATATCAGCAGTACTTTTGTCCGCGAAGAGATCATGGCTGGAAACATTGAAAAAGCCAATCATCTCTTAGGCTACCGCTATTTTGTGACCGGAATGGTAAAACACGGGAATCAGATCGGAAGGACGATCGGGATTCCGACGATCAATCTGATCCCACCGGAGGAAAAACTTCTGCCGCCTTTTGGCGTCTATGTGACAGAAGTGTTTATCGATGATAAAAGGTATTACGGTGTCACAAATGTAGGGTGCAAACCTACGATAAAGGGAAATAATCCGGTCGGGGTGGAGACACATCTTCTGGATTTTAGGGAAGATGTGTATGAGAAAGTGGTAACGGTTGAATTTCGGACAATGATCCGGGAAGAACGCAAGTTTGAAAGTATTGAAAAACTTCAGGAACAGATGATGAATGACATTGCATTTACAAGAGCTTTTTTCGCAAAAATGAAATAGGATGAATGGACAGGTAAATGCCACTTTGTAAAATCTGGATCTACAAATATTACAAAAATGTTACAAATATGATTGACATTGTAATAAGTGACTGTTATACTGTAAAAAGTTTGAAAAATATATTTTGTAAGATGAAAAAGAAGCAGAAAGACATGCAGATGTTCAGGAGGCATTATGAAATCCAAATATATCAGAGCAATATGTCTTGGAGCAGCAGGATTACTAGTTATTTCCACTGCAGCGATCAACAATCATAAACAGAGTGAAGATGTGACAGCTAAGGCAGTTGCCACAGCTTCTGTAATAGAAGAAAGTGCAGAGACGGTCGACGCAGGTGTGACAGCCGGTATTGCAAGCGTGACAGCACAGGCACTTGCCAGTGATGAAGACGTGGCAGCTGTTTCTGATACAGATACAGAACTTACAGCAGCAGCACAGGAGGAAGTGACATCCGTATATGGATATACGAATCTTGGAATTGCAGTGGTAGATTCCGGTAACTTAAATGTCCGTGAGACACCGGGAACCGATGCAACACTTGTCGGTAAGATGCCAAACCATGCAGCCTGCGAAGTGTTAGGTGTGGATGGGGAATGGACACAGATCCAGTCCGGGGAAGTCACCGGATATGTAAAGACTGAGTATCTGGTAACCGGAAATGAGGCGGCCGCTCTGGCAGAGCAGGTAAAAGAGACGGTTGCCAAAGTAACAACGACAACTCTTTACGTGAGGGAAGAGCCCAATACAGACTGCAGTATCGTGACTTCTATGCCAATGGGTGAGGAGTTAGAGGTTGTAGAGCAGTTAGATGGCTGGGTAAAAGTAAGTATCGACAGTGATGAGGGATATGTATCCGCAGACTATATCGAGATCAATACGGAACTTCCGACAGCTATGACTATGACGGAAGTAAGATATGGACAGGGAGTCTCGGATGTCCGTGTGGATCTGGTATCTTATGCATGCCAGTTCGTAGGAAATCCTTATGTGTGGGGTGGTACAAGCCTGACAAGAGGCGCTGACTGTTCCGGTTTTGTCATGAGTGTATTTGCAAACTATGGTGTTTCACTGCCACATTCTTCTGGTTCGCAGGCAGGCTGCGGAACAAGCATCTCTGCATCGGAAGCACAGCCGGGAGATTTGTTCTTCTATGGTAATGGAAGCAGGATCAATCATGTGGCGATCTATATTGGAAACGGACAGGTGGTACATGCAAGTTCCCCTCGTACCGGAATCAAAATCTCCGGTGCATGCTACCGTAATCCGGTAAAAGTAGTCCGTGTATTGCAGGATTAATCTGGCTTAATTACAAAATTTTTGTTTACAAATACAGAAAGACTGTGTTATACTATTCAGGCATGAGTTTAGCCCATATTCGGTGAATGGACACTCCGACCTTTCGCTGAGTATCATGTTTTATTGGGCGATTAAGAATAAGAAGGAGGATCATAACATGATCGCAAAAGAAAAGAAACAGGAAATTATCGCTAAATACGGTAGAACAGCAAATGATACTGGATCTCCAGAGGTACAGGTAGCTCTTTTAACAGCCCGTATCACAGAGTTAACAGATCACTTAAAAGAGAACCCAAATGATCATCATTCCAGAAGAGGTCTTCTGAAAATGGTAGGTCAGAGACGTGGTTTACTTGCTTACTTAAAGAAAATCGATATCGAGAGATACCGTGCATTGATCGACAGCTTAGGCTTAAGAAAGTAATAGTAGGTATAAGCAGAATAGAGCGGAGTTTTCACCGCTCTATTTTTTTGCTTGTATATTCCGAATATTTCTAGTACAATAAAACGAGGCAGAAGTCTAAATACCCGAGACCACTGAAGGGTACATGGCGGACAGGCATGTATGGTTCAGTAGTTTCGGTACTTCTGTTTTAGTCACACAGTATGCTGTGGCGTATACAAAATTTAAAGGAGAGAAAACATGTATAAAAGTTTTTCAATGGAACTTGCCGGCAGAACTCTTACGGTAGATATCGGAAGAGTGTGTGCACAGGCAAACGGCGCTGCATTGATCAAATATGGTGAGACAACTGTATTATCTACTGTAGTAGCATCAGACAAGCCAAGAGATGGAGTAGATTTCTTCCCATTAAGCGTAGAGTTCGAGGAGAAAATGTACGCAGTAGGAAAGATTCCAGGCGGTTTCAATAAGAGAGAGGGAAAAGCATCTGAGAATGCAATCCTTACTTCCCGCGTTATCGACCGTCCAATGAGACCATTATTCCCAAAGGATTATCGTAACGATGTTACTTTGAATAACATGGTAATGTCCGTAGATCCGGAGTGCCGCCCTGAGGTGGTTGGTATGATCGGTTCTGCACTTGTAACAACCATGTCAGATATCCCATTCGATGGCCCATGTGCCATGACTCAGATGGGTATGGTAGACGGTGAGTTCATCGTAAACCCATCCCAGAAAGTATGGGATGAAGGCGATTTACAGTTAACAGTCGCTTCTACCAGAACAAAAGTTATCATGATCGAAGCCGGAGCAAATGAAATCCCGGAAGAGAAAATGATCGAAGCAATCTACAAATGCCATGATGTAAACCAGACAATTATCCAGTTTATGGATAAGATCGTTGCGGAATGTGGCAAACCAAAACATGAATACACAAGCTGTGCAATCCCGGATGAGATGTTTGCAGCAATGAAAGAGATCGTAACTCCGGAAGATATGGAGAACGCAGTTTTTACAGATGAAAAACAGAAACGTGAAGAGAACATCCGTGAGATCACAGATAAACTGGCAGAGGCATTTGCCGATAAGGAAGAATGGCTTGCTGTTTTAGGTGAGGCCGTTTACCAGTACCAGAAAAAGACAGTACGTAAGATGATCTTAAAAGATCACAAACGTCCAGATGGCCGTGCAATCAACCAGATCCGTCCATTGGCAGCAGAAGTTGATCTGATTCCTAGAGTACATGGTTCTGCAATGTTTACCCGTGGACAGACACAGATCTGTGATGTTGTTACATTGGCTCCATTATCTGAAGTACAGAAGATTGATGGACTTGATGCAAATATTACAACAAAGAGATATATTCATCAGTATAATTTCCCTGCATACTCTGTAGGTGAGACAAAAGTATCCCGTGGCCCGGGACGTCGTGAGATTGGACACGGAGCACTTGCTGAGAAAGCACTTGTTGCAGTACTTCCTTCTGAGGAGGAATTCCCATATGCAATCCGTGCGGTATCCGAGACATTTGAGTCTAACGGTTCTACTTCCATGGCATCTACCTGTGCATCCTGTATGGCACTTATGGCTGCAGGTGTACCAATCAAATCCATGGTAGCAGGTATCTCCTGTGGTCTTGTAACAGGTGATACAGATGATGATTATATCGTACTTACGGATATCCAGGGACTTGAGGACTTCTTCGGAGACATGGACTTTAAAGTAACCGGTACCCATAAAGGTATCACAGCAATCCAGATGGATATTAAGATCCATGGTCTGACAAGACCAATCGTAGAGGAGGCAATTGCAAGAACACGTGAGGCAAGACTTTACATTATGGATGAAGTAATGTCCAAAGCAATTTCAAAACCTCGTAAAGAAGTTGGTGCATACGCTCCTAAGATCATCCAGATTCAGATCGATCCAAATAAGATCGGTGATGTGGTTGGTCAGAAAGGTAAGACCATCAACGAGATTATTGCCCGCACAGATGTCAAGATCGACATTACAGATGAGGGTGCAGTATCTGTATGTGGAACAGACAAAGAGAAGATGGCGGAAGCAATCGACATGATCAAGACGATCACAACTGATTTTGAGGAAGGCCAGATCTTCACCGGAACAGTTGTAAGCATCAAAGAGTTTGGTGCATTTATCGAGTTCGCTCCTGGAAAAGAGGGAATGGTACACATTTCCAAGATTTCCAAAGAGAGAATCAACCGTGTAGAGGATGTTCTTACATTAGGTGATAAAGTAACCGTTATCTGCCTTGGAAAAGATAAGATGGGAAGAATCAGCTTCTCCATGAAAGATGTTCCAGAGAACAACTAATAAAATAAAAAAATAAGATATGAGGTGTTTTCCGAAAGTGTTATGATCGGGGAACACCTCATTTTGTTTGAAGATAGTATGTCCGCAGAGCGTGCACTCTATGATTCTGGCTTTGTCACTGGAAGTTTCGGATCTTCATATACTGATAGAAAAAAGGATAATATTTATGGATCGAGTGAAACGCGTCATTCATTGTGACCGTGCATATAAAATGGGGTTGAACGGCAAAAATATCACTGTGGCGGTCATGGATACCGGGATTGCCCCACATCTGGACTTTGACCAGAGAATTTTACATTTTGAGGATTTCTGCCAGAAGAAACTTGCGGCGTATGATGATAATGGGCATGGAACACATGTCGCAGGAATCATTGGCGGCAGTGGACTGATGTCTAAGGATAAGCGTGGCGTGCAGCTGTTAAGCGGGGTGGCGCCAGGGGTTCGTCTGGTGGTACTAAAAGTATTGGACCGGAAGGGGAACGGAGTTACCAGCCATGTGTTAGAGGGAATGGACTGGCTTTTACAAAACAGGGAGAAATATCAGGTGAAAATATTAAATATTTCAGTCGGGATGATGGCAAGTGCAGGGAAAAACGAGCAGGAACAGCTGCTTCATGCTGTGGACGAGGCGTGGAATCAGGGAATTATGGTAGTGACGGCGGCTGGAAACAATGGCCCAAAGGAAAACTCTGTCACAATTCCGGGGATTTCCAGAAAAGTGCTGACAGTCGGAAGCTGGGATGACAATGTAGCAGATACAGGAGGCAGTGGGAGACTGGCCAAAAATTACAGCGGATCAGGACCAACGGAATGCTGTATCGTGAAACCGGAAGTCCTTGCACCCGGAACAGATGTGAAAAGCTGCAGTAAAGATACAAGGGGATATGTTGTGAAAAGCGGAACCTCAATGGCAGCACCGGTAGTTTCCGGATCGATCGCACTTGCATATCAGAAATACCCGGATTATACGCCGACAGAGATGAAACTTAAACTCTATGAAAGCGTATATCCGAGAGGGGAGCAGATTGGCAGAAAATGCTGGGGAATGCTACATGTGAACAACCTTGTAGTTTGACATTTTCATTTTCTGATATTAGAATAATCGGAAAGGGGCGAAGAATACAGATGAAAAAAATAGCACATTTATTATTAGGAAGATTTTCAATCGTTGCAGTTTCCATTATTCTCCAGTTTTTATGGCTTGTAATGGTCATGTATCAGTTCAGTTATCAGTTCACATATGCAAATCTTGCGATCAGGACAATCGCAATTATTGTGGTGCTTGTGATCGTAAACCGTTGGACGAATCCGGCAAATAAACTTTCGTGGACATTTATTATCCTGTTGTCCCCTGTGCTTGGACTCTTATTATATATGATTTTTGGCAGATCAAGTCTTACGAAGAAAACACAGGAACGTATGGACTCCGTGAACCGGGAGGTGAGTGCATGCCTTTATCAGACACCGGAGATCAAAAAACAGTTAGAGAGAGAGGATCTTTCTGTTTATCGTCAGTCCAGATATATCAATGACTGGGCAGGATTTCCGCTTTATCATAATACGTCCACAAAATATTACAGCTGTGGAGAAGAGATGTTCCCAGATATGCTTGCAGAGCTGGAAAAAGCAGAACATTTTATTTTTCTAGAATATTTTATCGTAGATCAGGGAGTGATGTTTGACCGCATCGTGGAGGTACTTGAGCAAAAAAGCAAAGAGGGTGTGGATGTCCGGCTGATTTATGACGATATCGGCTGCATCAATACACTGCCGCCAAAATATTATAAGATATTGCAGGCAAAAGGCATTAAGTGTGCCGCGTTTAACCCATTCCGTCCGATTATGTCCGTTATTATGAATAACCGGGATCATAGGAAGATTTTTGTGGTTGATGGAAAAGTTGGATTTACCGGAGGAATCAATCTTGCGGACGAATATATCAATGTGGCGTCACGGTTTGGCTACTGGAAAGATACCGGAATCCGTTTAGAGGGCGAAGCTGTGTGGAGTATGACTGTGATGTTTCTGGAAATGTGGAATTACATCAACCATTCCTCTGAGGATTACAAACAGTTCATGCCACAGGTATACCAGAAAGAACCTTTTGAGGGAGACGGCTTTGTACAGCCTTATGGTGATACACCGTTGGATCATGAGACAGTAGGAGAGAATATTTATCTGAATATTATCAACCATGCAGAGCGGTATGTGTATATTTTTACGCCGTATCTGATCATTGACAATGAGATGCTGGTGAGTTTGTGCAACGCTGCAAAGCGTGGTGTGGATGTGCGGATCGTGACACCGGGAATCCCGGATAAGAAAATGATTTTCCTTTTGACGCAGTCCCATTATGAACCGCTGCTCAAATGTGGTGTAAAAATTTATCAGTATACACCTGGTTTTATTCATGCCAAGAGTTTTCTCTGTGATGATAAGATTGGAACTGTGGGAAGTATCAATCTGGATTACCGCAGTCTGTTCCTGCATTTTGAGTGTGGTGTGTTTATGTATAAAACGAAAGCCTTGATGCAGTTGAAAGAGGACTGTATGGATACTTTTGCGGCTTCCGAGGAAATGACATTGGAATTCTGCAGAGGTCAGAATGTGTTCATTCGTATTTTCCAGGGCATGATGCGTCTGTTTGCACCGTTGCTGTAAAATGGTAACAAAGGGTGGAGAGCCGGTGAGAGGTTTCTCTGCCCTTTGCTTTTTGATACAGTTTATTTACACTTTGTTCCAGTAATAATTCGCAGATTTATGGCAGGTACATTTGCAGTGATTCCATAAAATAATCTTTGTAGACAGCGGCGGCAATATCCTCGCTGCATAAAATGTCGACCGTTCCAAGTTCCCTGTCGCCCAGTTTATAGACAGCGCGCCCGATGACATCACCGGATGCAACCGGGGCTTCCACAGATTCCGGCAGTTCCAGTTCTTTTGTGATACCGGAGAGATCGGAACCGTCTGTAACCACATACTGAAATGGGGAGCGGTAGCAGAGAGAGACTTCATCGGAAATTCCTTTTTTTAATGGGAGTGCGGCGAGTGTGTCGGTGTTCTCATCCGAATAAATCCGACATTTGGAAAAACCGTAATTTAAAAGTGTGGCTGCATCGGCAAACCGGATCTTAAAATCCGGAGCGGCCATGACGACTGCAATCAGTTCCATGCCGTCCTTTACTGCGGTGGCGGAGACACAGTACTTTGCAAGGCTCGTCGAGCCGGTCTTAAGCCCGGTTGCATACTGATATTGCCGGATCAGCTTGTTGGTGTTTGTCAGACCAAATTCCTCCGAACCGCGTCTTGTGACGTGCGTGATCGTATCCATCCAGATGGTAGAATAATTATGGATCTGTGGGTATTTCGTGGTCAGCTCGCGGGACATCAGGGCAACATCATAGGCGCTTGTCATATGTCCGTCAACGTCAAGACCACAACAATTTACAAATGTAGTGTCGTTCATGCCAAGTCCTTTGGCACGCGCATTCATTTTTTCTACGAAAGCGGCTTCACTGCCGCAGATAAATTCCGCCATGGCAACGCATGCGTCATTGGCACTTGCGATGCTGATACATTTGATCATGGTGTCGACGGTCTGCGTTTCATTCGGTTCCAAAAAGACCTGCGAGCCACCCATGCTGGCAGCGTATTCTGACACGGTGACAGTATCTTCTAAAGAAATCTGGCCGGATTCGATCGCGTCAAAAATGAGAATTAGCGTCATGATTTTCGTTATACTTGCAGGGCGGAGGACTGTATGGGAATTTTTTTCATACAGAATCGTTCCGGTAGATGCTTCCATGAGAAGAACGCTCGGGGCAGACAGATTGAGAACGTCAGACGAATCAGCCGCCGGAGTGGATTCCGCCGGTGTCTCGGAAAGAACAAAGGTTCTCTCAAAGGAAAAAATGTTTTTTGGGAGAATATTGTCCTGACACAAAAAATGGTACGGTGACAGGAGGGAAAAACTGCTTCCAAGGAGCAGGTTTGCAGAAAGAAGGGCAGAGCATAACAGGCGCATTTGGGATACCTCCGAAAATTTTGGGTTTCAGTGTCACATATCTGCAAAAAGGCGCAGCCTGCGACGTTTCTACTTCATTTTAGCCGGAGAACCTGTACATTATGCTTGCTTTTTTTTCGGTTTCCATATAAAATTGATACGTTGCGATTTACAAATTAATTTCTTATGGTTTGTGTCATGGCAGACCGGACGAAGCATTGCAAGGAAGTTATCATATATGGAGCTGACGGTAAAACTTCAGGTGTTTGAAGGCCCACTGGATCTGCTTTTACATCTGTTGGAAAAAAATAAAGTGAATATTTATGATATCCCGATTGTAGAGATCACGAATCAGTACATGGAATATATCGCGGAGATGAAGCGGAATGACTTAAATGTCATGAGTGAATTTCTGGTCATGGCTGCCACGTTGATCGATATTAAGTCCAGGATGCTGCTTCCGAAGAAAGAATCCGAGGAGGAAGAGGAGGAAGATCCGAGGGCAGAACTTGTACAGCAGCTGCTGGAGTACAAGATGTACAAGTGCATGGCTTATGAACTCAGGGACAGACAGATGGATGCGGAGCAGGTGTTTTTTAAGGAACCTACGATCCCACCGGAAGTTGCAGAGTATGAGGAACCGGTAGATCTTGCAGAATTAGTCGGGGATATGGATCTGGCAAAGCTCGATCAGATTTTTAAGTCCATTATGAAAAAACAGGTGGACAAGATTGACCCGGTGCGTTCGAAGTTTGGTAAGATCGAGAAGGAAGAAGTTTCACTTTCGGATAAGATGCTGTATGTGGAGGACTTCTGCAAAACACACAGAAATTTCAGCTTCCGCAACCTTCTGGAAGCGCAGGCGAGCAAGGTGGAAGTGATTGTTACTTTTTTGGCAATATTAGAGCTGATGAAGGTGGGAAAGATTTTTATCTCACAGGAACACACTTTTGATGATATTAAGATAGAATCGAAAATGGCCGCTTAACAGGTCTTGATGGCATAGGGAATAGATGAATGGAAGAAAAGAATTATGAAGCGATTGTGGAGGCAATCCTTTTTACCATGGGAGAATCCGTGGAACTGGAAAAAATTGCCGCTGCATTGGAATTAGATAAAAAAGAGACAAAGAAAATTATTGAGAATCTCATGAAAGAATATGAGAAGCCGAGCATTGGCATGAAGATCATCGAGCTGGACGGAGCCTATCAGATGTGCACGAAAAGCGAAATGTATGAGTACCTGATACGGATTGCTAAGCAGCCGAAAAAACATGTGCTCACGGATGTACTTTTAGAGACACTCTCTATTATTGCGTACAAGCAGCCAATCACAAAGGTGGAGATTGAGAAGATCCGCGGTGTTTCCTGCGACCATGCGGTCAACAAGTTAGTCGAGTACAATCTGGTGAAGGAACTCGGCAGATTAGATGCACCGGGACGTCCGCTTTTGTTTGGCACAACGGAGGAGTTCTTAAGAAGCTTTGGTGTGCAGTCCCTGGATGAACTGCCAATGTTAGATCAGGTTCAGATCGAGGAGTTCAAGCAGGAAGCAGAAGAAGAGATGAAAGTAAAACTGGATATATAAGGGAAAAAGCATACCATATTTCATTTCTGCATATAGATGAGTGAAGAGAAAAAATGGGTTCTGGGTTTGAAAAGAGCAATTTCATTTATCATATGTCTTATCATTCTATTTACATATCCAACAAAATTGATGGCAGCGCAGGAGCCGCCGGAAGAAGCGGAGCTTTTCGCAAAGGCGGCAGTCTTAATGGATGGCGGTTCCGGACGTATTTTATATAGTAAAAACGGATCAGAAGCACTTGCCAATGCGAGTACCACCAAAATATTAACCTGCATTATTGCACTGGAAAACTGTGATTTAGAGCAGATCGCCGAGGTGTCTGTGCAGGCAGCGAAGGCGCCAAAAGTGCATCTGGGTGCACCCGCAGGACAGAAATTCCGGATGAAAGATCTCATTTACGCGATGATGCTAGAGTCCTTTAATGACTGTGCAGTCGTTATCGCAGAGCAGGTTGCCGGTACAACGGAGCATTTTTCAAAGCTGATGAATGACTATGCAAAAAAAATCGGGTGTAAGGACACTTTTTTTATAACACCCAATGGTCTGGACGCACAGAAGGACAGTCAGTTTCACCACACGACTGCGGAAGACCTTGCGCGGATCATGCGCTACTGCATTAAGGAATCTCCAAAGGCAGACCAGTTTTTGAAAATCACCGGGGAGGCAGAGTATACGTTTACAGATGTGAGTGGAAAATATGCCTACCATTGCTACAACCATAATGCATTTTTAAAGATGATGGACGGGGCAGTTTCCGGGAAAACAGGATTTACGGGAAACGCCGGATACTGTTATGTGGGTGCACTGGAGCAAAATGGAAAAACATATATTGTGGCACTGCTTGCATGCGGCTGGCCGAACAATAGAACTTATAAATGGTCGGATACGAGAAAACTTATGGAGTATGGGCTTGCCGCTTATGAGCGCTGCGATCTGGACGATATCGCACTGGACGGGAGCAGATTTGCACCGGTTCCCGTTGAACATGCACAGGGCGGCAGAATCGGAGAACAGGTGTACATGAAACTGCATGCCGTCCTGAAAAAAGATCTCTCCCACGTACTGCTCAGAGAGGGGGAACAGGTGACAGTGGAGTATCGGATCGCACAAAAACTGAGTGCACCGGTAAAAAAGGGAAGCTGTGCCGGAGTCATCTATTATAAACTGGGCGGCATGGTATTGCGGGAATATCAGGTGGAGACCACAGAAGATATGGAGAAACTGGATTTTGAGTGGTGCTTAAGACAGGTGTTAAAACTCGCTGTCTGACAATATGTGGTAAAGATCTGGAAAAAATTCTGTCAAAAAATTAACAATGCACTTGAAAATTGTTTGGAAAAGAGGTAATATTATCATAGCGAAATTTGTTAATTTTTTATAGATGGAGGGCTAAAGAATGAGTAGTAGTAATGATAGCTTGGCAATGCAGCGTATTACCAAGTTAGTCGATGAGAACAGTTTTATGGAAATCGGTTCTCTTGTAACAGCAAGAAATACAGACTTTAATCTTGCAGACACAGACACACCATCCGACGGTGTTATCACAGGGTATGGTCTGATCGATGGCAATCTGGTATATGTTTACAGCCAGGATGCATCCGTATTAAACGGAACAATCGGTGAGATGCATGCAAAGAAAATTGCCAATGTATATGACATGGCAATGAAAATGGGCGCACCGGTCATCGGTTTTATTGACTGTGCAGGTATGAGATTACAGGAGTCTGTCGATGCATTAGACGGATTTGGCAGGATTTATGCCAAAGAGATCGAGGCATCCGGTGTGATTCCACAGATCAGTGCCGTATTTGGAAATTGTGGCGGCGGTCTTGCAGTTGTTCCAGCTTTATCTGATTTCGCTTTTATGGAAGCAACCAAGGCTAAGATGTTCATCAATTCCCCAAATGCGATCGAGGGCAACAGAATTGAAAAATGCGATACATCCGCAGCAAAATTCCAGAGCGAAGAGACAGGCTGTGTTGACTATGCCGGCACAGAGGATGAGATCCTCGCACAGATCCGTGAGTTAGTATCCATGCTTCCTTTAAATAATGAGGGAGATGTTTACACAGAGGAATGTGAGGATGATTTAAACCGCGCATGTGCAAGCATGGATGTTATGAAGGGCGACGCAAGATATCTCTTAAGCGAGATTTCAGACGGACATGCCTTCTTTGAGACAAAAGCTGATTACGCAAAGAACATGGTGACAGGATTTATCAAATTAAATGGTATGACGGTCGGTGCAGTTGCAAACTGTACAGAGATCCATGATGAAGAGGGAAAGACAGCAGAGACTTTTGAGGCAGCGCTTACCGTAAAAGGATGCGAGAAAGCATCTGAGTTCATCCGTTTCTGTGATGCTTTCGAGATCCCTGTTTTATCTATCACAAATGTGACAGGATTCAAGGCATGCATGTGTGCAGAAAAAGGTCTTGCAAAGGCACTTGCCCACATGACTTCTGCATTTGCATCTGCAACATGTCCAAAAGTAAACCTGATCGCAGGCGATGCTTTCGGAAGTGCTTATGTGACCATGAACTCCAAATCGATCGGAGCAGATTTAGTATATGCATGGCCGGAGACCAAGATCGGCATGATGGATGCAGAACTTGCAGCTAAAATTATGTATGCAGACGCTTCCGCAGATGTTCTTGCTGAGAAAGCAAAAGAATATGAAAAATTACAGTCAAATGTAGTGACTGCCGCAAGAAGAGGCTATGTTGATCTGATCATTGAGCCTGCAGATACAAGAAAATATCTTGTTGCAGCATTTGAGATGCTTTACACAAAATGTGTATGCACACCGGATAAGAAACATGGAACAAAATAGAAAGGTGAAGTTATGAAGAAAAAATTATCTTTAATGCTTTGTCTTTGCATCATGGCGCTGACACTCGCAGCTTGTGGATCCGCTGATCCGCAGGATGTTGACTACGGCGGAATGAGTTACTCTGATCTACAGAGCAGCGCACAGAACTTGGTAACTTCAATTGCAGCATCTTCTGAGGAGGAGTTATCTGCGGCAATTGAGACAAATGAGCAGTATGCAAAGCAGTATGCAAAACAGTATGGAAGAGAATACACAGAGGCAGAAGCTGTGATCAGTCTTTTACAGTCATGGCTGGACACGACATCTGATGTGGGTACATTTGTTGGTCTGGGTGAGTTCTCTATTGATAAGACAAGCGATACTGTTACCGTTGACCAGATCGTAAATTTTTCTGAGAGAGATGTGGACGTAACATTCGTCTATGAATACAATTATCTGACAGAAGAGATTGAGATGACTGATGCAACAGCAGATATCGTGTATACATTAGGCGAGAAGTTAGAAAAGGCAGCTCTCAATACTTTGATGGGAATGGGAACTGTATTCTGTGTATTAATACTTATCAGTCTGATCATTTACTGCTTTAAGTTTATTTCAAAAGTTGGTGCTCCGAAGAAAGAAACTGCAAAAGCAGAAGCAACAAAAGCACCGGCAGTTGAGACAGTAAATGAAAACCTTACAGATGACCTTGAACTTGTAGCTGTTATTTCTGCAGCGATCGCGGCAAGCGAAGGAACATCCACAGATTCTTTTGTCGTTCGTTCTATCCACAGAAGATAAAAGAACCAGTCACAATATGAAATAAAAGATATTGATTACCTTTATGATCAGGAGGATTTATTAAATGAAAAGCTATACAATTACCGTAAATGGAAATGTTTATGATGTTACAGTAGAAGAGAACGGAAGCGTAAGTGCTCCGGCAGCAGCACCAAGACGTGCAGCAGCACCAGCCGCTCCGGCAGCAGCTCCAAAGGCAGCAGCACCGGCAGGTGGCGCAGGAAATGTTAAGATTGAGGCAGGAGCAGCAGGAAAAGTATTTAAGATCGAAGCTTCTGTAGGCCAGGCAGTGAAAAAAGGTGATGCTGTCCTTGTTTTAGAGATCATGAAAATGGAAACACCAGTTGTTGCACCACAGGATGGTACTGTTGCAAGTATCAATGTAAATGTTGGTGATATGGTAGAAGCAGGCGCTTTACTTGCTACATTAAACTAGTATTTTAGGAGGATAACTATGAGTTATTTTATGGAGACAATGGACAATCTCCTTCACCAGACTGCCTTCTTTAACCTGACAGTCGGAAATTTCATCATGATCCTTGTTGCCTGTGTATTCCTTTACCTTGCAATCGCCAAAGGATTTGAACCATTGCTTCTGGTTCCGATCGCATTTGGTATGCTGCTTGTAAATATCTACCCGGATATTTTTGCAGAACCGGAAATGATGAGCAATGGTGTCGGTGGTTTGTTCCATTATTTTTACACGTTAGATGAATGGTCGATCCTGCCTTCACTGATCTTCCTCGGTGTAGGTGCGATGACAGACTTTGGACCATTGATCGCAAACCCGATCAGCTTCCTGCTTGGAGCAGCGGCACAGTTTGGTATCTTTGGTGCTTACTTCCTTGCAATTTTATTAGGTTTTAATGATAAAGCAGCAGCGGCTGTTTCTATCATCGGTGGTGCAGACGGACCTACTTCTATTTTCCTTGCAGGAAAATTAGGACAGTCAGGCCTGATGGGACCAATCGCAGTGGCAGCGTATTCCTACATGGCGTTAGTTCCTATTATCCAGCCTCCGATCATGAAATTATTTACAACCAAAAAAGAGCGTGCGATCAAGATGGAGAACCTGCGTCCGGTATCAAAGCTGGAGAGGATTTTATTCCCTATCGTGGTAACAATTGTGGTGTGTCTGATCCTTCCTACAACAGCTCCACTGGTTGGTATGTTAATGCTTGGTAACTTATTCCGCGAATCCGGAGTTGTCCGTCAGTTATCAGAGACAGCATCCAATGCGTTAATGTATATCGTAGTAATTTTACTCGGTACATCAGTTGGTGCTTCCACGAGTGCAGAAGCATTCTTAAACTGGACAACGATCAAAATCGTTATCCTTGGTCTTGTAGCATTCATGTTCGGTACTGCGGCCGGTGTATTATTTGGTAAATTATTATGCTGGATCACAAGGGGCAAGATCAATCCACTGATTGGTTCTGCAGGTGTTTCTGCCGTTCCAATGGCAGCCCGTGTGTCACAGAAAGTCGGAGCAGAAGAAGACCCGACAAACTTTTTACTTATGCATGCAATGGGACCAAACGTTGCCGGTGTTATCGGTACTGCAGTAGCAGCCGGTGTATTCATGGCAATCTTTGGAATTTAGGAGGAATAGAAAATCATGGCAGAAGTTGTTAAAAAACCTTTAAAAATAACAGAAACCGTTCTGCGTGATGCGCATCAGTCCCTGATCGCAACACGTATGACAACAGAACAGATGCTTCCGATCGTTGATAAAATGGATAAAGTCGGATACAACGCTGTTGAGTGCTGGGGTGGTGCTACATTCGATGCATCCCTTCGTTTCTTAAAAGAAGATCCATGGGAGCGTCTTCGTAAATTAAGAGATGGCTTTAAAAATACAAAATTACAGATGCTGTTCCGTGGACAGAATATTTTAGGATATCGTCCATATGCAGATGACGTTGTAGAGTATTTTGTACAGAAATCAATTGCAAATGGTATTGATATCATCCGTATTTTCGACTGCTTAAACGATATCCGCAATCTTCAGACAGCAGTTACCGCCTGCAACAAAGAGAACGGACATGCGCAGGTTGCATTATCCTACACATTAGGTGATGCCTATACATTGGAATACTGGATGGATATGGCTAAGAGAGTAGAGGATATGGGAGCTAATTCTTTATGTATCAAAGATATGGCCGGACTTTTAGTTCCTTCCAAAGCAACAGAGTTAGTTCAGGCTTTGAAAGATTCTACATCATTACCGATCGAGCTTCACACACACTATACTTCTGGTGTTGCTTCCATGACATACATGAAAGCAGTAGAGGCAGGATGCGATATCATTGATACTGCAATCTCTCCATTCTCTATGGGAACAAGCCAGCCGGCAACAGAAGTTATGGTTGAGGCATTCAAGGGAACAGAATTTGATACCGGTTTAGACCAGAATTTACTGGCAGAGATCGCTGATTACTTCAGACCAATGAGAGAAGAAGCATTAGAGAGCGGTCTGATGAATACAAAAGTGCTTGGCGTTAATATTAAGACATTATTATATCAGGTACCGGGCGGTATGTTATCCAACATGGTTTCCCAGTTAAAGGAACAGCATGCAGAGGATAAATACGAAGAGGTATTAAAGGAGATCCCGAGAGTCCGTAAAGACCTTGGTGAACCGCCTCTTGTAACTCCTTCTTCCCAGATCGTTGGTACACAGGCTGTATTTAACGTATTGATGGGTGAGCGTTACAAAGTTGCCACAAAGGAGACAAAAGACGTTTTACTTGGAAAGTATGGTCAGACAGTAAAACCTTTCAATCCAGAGGTTGTTGATAAGGTACTCGGCGAGGAAAAGAAGAATGCGATCACATGCAGATATGCAGACTTGCTTGAGCCTGAATTAGACAAGATCGAAGCTGAGATGAAACAGTGGAAACAGCAGGATGAAGACGTATTAACCTACGCTTTATTCCCACAGGTTGCCACAGACTTCTTTAAATATAGAGAAGCTCAGCAGAAAAAAGTAGATGCCACAGTAGCAGATACTAAGAACGGAGCATATCCGGTATAAGACAGGACAGAAAAGAGGCTGGTTTTCAGCCTCTTTTTTCTTGCAAAAAAGTTCCTATTTGCTATAATTAAAATGTTGGAATTTTGAAAATGTTCCGAAAGCAGCAGATACTATGTAAAAGCTGCCGGACAGAAATTGGATAACAGGATGGGGAACTATGGGTAATACGCGTGATCTGAGTAATCGTATTAATGAATCTTACAGCAGATTAAGCAAGGGACAAAAGTTATTAGCTACATATATCACAGATAATTATGATAAGGCAGTTTTTCTGACAGCCGCCAGATTAGGTGAAGTAGTTGGCGTCAGTGAATCAACCGTTGTGCGTTTTGCAACACATTTGGGATACAAAGGGTATCCGGAATTCCAGAATGCATTGGAAGAACTTGTGAGAAACAAGCTGAATTCAATCCAGCGTATGGAAGTGACCTATGGAAGAATCAGTCAGTCGAAAATATTGGAATCGGTCCTGCACTCGGATGCGGACAAGATCAATACCACGTTGGAGAAAATCGATCAGGAAGCATTTGAGATCGCAGTGAATACCATTTTAAACGCAAAGCACATTTATATTATTGGAATCCGGAGCTGTGCGCCGTTAGCATCCTTTATGGCATTCTATTTTAACCTGATGTTTGATAATGTGCATTTACTTCAGACCAGCAGCTCCAGTGAGATTTTTGAACAGATGGTCCGGATTGGAAAGGATGATGTGATTATCGGGATCAGTTTCCCACGCTATTCCATGCGGACTTTAAAGGCAATGGAATTTGCAAATAACCGCAATGCAAAAGTAATCACATTGACAGACAGTGTACATTCCCCGATGAATCTGTATTCCTCCTGCAATCTGATTGCGGACAGTGATATGGCTTCGATCGTGGATTCTCTGGTAGCACCGCTCAGTGTCATCAATGCGCTGATCGTTGCACTTTGCATGAAGAACCGCAAAAAAGTTGCAAAAACACTGGAGATGCTGGAAGATATCTGGGATGAATATCAGGTATATGAGAGTGATGAGATCAATTATATTGATGACTCCATTAAAATGCGATATGGAAAAATAGGAGATACCGAATTTAATGAGTAGAGTAGTTGTGATCGGCGGAGGACCTGCCGGAATGTTTGCGGCAATCGCTGCAGCAGAAAATGGTCATCATGTAACATTATTGGAAAAAAATGAGAAACTGGGAAAGAAGCTTTTTATCACAGGAAAAGGCCGGTGTAATATTACCAATTCCAGTGATATGGATGTACTTTTTAACAGTGTCATGACCAATAGGAAGTTTTTATACAGTGCATTTTACGCATATGATAACCAGATGGTCATTGATTTTTTTGAACAGGCTGGGCTGCCGGTAAAAAATGAACGCGGAAACCGCATTTTCCCGGTTTCAGATCATTCTTCGGACGTGATCGCAGCACTGCAGCGTGTGTTAAAAAAAGATCAGGTGGAGATCCGGCTTCACAGTGAAGTGGACACATTATTATATGAAGATTCCGGGGAAGCGGGACAAAAAAAGGTATGTGGTGTGCAGCTTTCTGACGGAGAGAAAATCCAGGCGGATGATGTGATCGTTGCCACCGGAGGCTTTTCCTATCAGACAACAGGATCAACCGGGGATGGCTACCGCTTTGCAAAAGAGGCAGGACATACTGTGACGGAGATAAGACCTTCCCTTGTGCCGTTTAACGCAAAAGAAGACTATGTCAGGGAGATGCAGGGACTTTCTTTAAAAAATGTCAATGTCCGTATTTACCGTGGAAAGAAGGTACTTTACGATGAATTCGGAGAAATGCTATTTACGCATTTTGGTGTCAGCGGACCATTGATTCTGACTGCAAGTGCGATGATCAGGCCGGATATCGCAAAAGAGCCTCTTGCAATGGAAATCGACTTAAAGCCGGCATTGACGGAAGAACAGTTAGACAAGCGTGTGTTGAAAGATTTTGAGGAAGCAAAGAACAAACAGTTCAAAAATTCCATTGGAAAGCTTTTCCCGGCAAAAATGATCCCGGTCATGATCGGATTATCCGGGATCGATCCGGATAAAAAAGTAAACGAGATCACAAAAGAGGAGCGACTGAAATTTGTGCGGCTCATCAAGGCTTTTCCGTTAACGTTAAATGGACTGCGTGATTTTAATGAGGCAATTATCACAAAAGGCGGTGTCAAAGTCAGTGAGGTGAATCCATCGACGATGGAGTCAAAACTTGTCAGACATTTATATTTCTGTGGGGAAGTATTAGACTTAGATGCCCTGACAGGTGGTTTCAATCTCCAGATCGCATGGTCTACCGGACATCTTGCAGGGATGTGTGTGGAGTAGAAAAATCGCTGCCGGAACGAGGTACGGGTGAACAGTATCGAAAAACAGATAAAAATGAGAGGAATGGATATATTATGAGTATGAATATTGCAATCGACGGACCAGCAGGAGCTGGAAAAAGTACAATCGCAAAAAAACTGGCAAAGGAGCTTGGTTTTATCTATGTAGATACCGGTGCGATGTACCGTGCCATGGCATATTATTTCCTGACAAACGGAATCGCCTCTTCGGATGAAACAAAAATTGCGGAAGCATGTCAGGATGTGGATGTGACCATTGCCTATGAAAATAATGAACAGCAGGTTATTTTAAATGGTAAAAATGTAAACGGATTTATCCGTACGGAGGAAGTCGGTAATATGGCTTCTGCGACAAGCGTATATCCGGTTGTCCGTACCAAATTAGTGGAACTGCAGAGAAAGCTTGCAGAGAGCACGGACGTTATCATGGACGGAAGAGATATCGGAACATGCGTGCTTCCAAATGCGCAGGTGAAGATTTATCTGACCGCAAGTTCTAAGACAAGAGCGCAGAGAAGATACGATGAATTGACTGCAAAAGGTGTTTCCTGTGATTTTGATGAGATCGAGAAGGATATCATCGACCGTGATTACCGGGATATGCACCGTGAGACTTCTCCGTTGAAACAGGCAGAGGATGCGGTTTTGGTAGATTCTTCTGAGATGAATATCGATCAGGTGGTGGAGGCAATCCGCTCTATTTATGAAGAGAAAAAAGGCTGTTAACAGGAAAACGGCTGAAAGAAGCAGGAATCAGAAAACGAATAGATAAGGAATGATTTATGAACATTATTTTAGCAAAAAGTGCCGGTTTTTGTTTTGGCGTAAAAAGAGCCGTGGAAACGGTATACAAAGAGGCAGAAAAAAATCAGACACCGATCTATACCTTTGGACCGATCATCCATAATGAAGAGGTTGTTGCAGATCTTGAAAAAAAAGGTGTGCAGGTCATCCATTCGACTGATGAATTAAAGGGCAGGCCAAAGGGAACCGTGATCATAAGATCACATGGTGTGGAGAGAAAAATCTATGATGAGATCAAGGCACTGGGATTTGAGATCGTAGATGCGACCTGTCCGTTTGTGTTGAAAATTCACCGTCTTGTGGAACAGTACAGCAGAGAAGGATATCATATTATTATTATTGGAAATGAGACACATCCGGAAGTGGAAGGCATTAAAGGATGGTCTGATCCAGCGGAGACATCCGTGATCGGAACATGTGAGGAGGCGGAAAAATTTACGCTTTCATCCGAAAAAAAAGTGTGTATTGTATCACAAACGACATTTAATTACAATAAATTTCAAGAATTAGTTGAAATTGTGAACGAAAAAGGTTATGATATTATTGTTTTAAATACTATCTGCAATGCTACAGAGGAAAGACAGACTGAAGCAGAACGTATTGCAAAAGAAGTCGATGCCATGATCGTCATTGGCGGCAGGGCTAGTTCTAATACGCAGAAGTTATTTGAAATCTGTAAAAAAGAATGTGAAAATACTTACTATATACAAACAATAAAGGATCTTGATTTGACCAGATTAAAATCCACCGATAACGTAGGTATTACCGCAGGGGCATCTACCCCAAACAATATTATTGAGGAGGTTCAAAAGAATGTCAGAAATGAGTTTTGAACAAATGTTGGAGGAATCATTTAAAACAATAAGAAATGGAGAGGTAGTTGAAGGTACCGTTATCGATGTGAAACCTGATGAGATCGTTTTAAATATCGGATACAAATCAGACGGAATCATCACTCGCAATGAGTATACAAACGAGTCTAACGCAGATCTTACAACTATGGTTTCTGTTGGTGATACAATGGAAGCAAAAGTATTAAAAGTAAACGATGGCGAGGGACAGGTTCTCTTAACTTACAAACGTCTCGCTGCTGAAAAAGGAAGCAAGAGATTAGAGGAAGCTTTCGAGAACAAAGAAGTTTTAACAGCAAAAGTTTCTCAGGTATTAGATGGCGGTTTATGTGTTGTTGTTGATGAGACAAGAGTATTCATCCCGGCAAGCCTTGTATCTGATTCTTATGAGAAAGATCTTTCCAAATACAAAGATCAGGAGATCCAGTTTGTGATCAGCGAGTTCAATCCAAAACGCAGAAGAATCATCGGTGACAGAAAACAGTTATTAGTTGAGAAGAAATTAGAGCAGCAGAAAGAACTGTTTGCAAAGATCAAAGTCGGTGATGTCATGGAAGGAACTGTTAAGAATGTAACAGACTTCGGTGCATTCATTGATTTAGGTGGAGCAGACGGATTACTTCATATTTCTGAGATGTCCTGGGGCAGAGTAGAAAGTCCTAAGAAAGTATTTAATGTTGGAGATACTGTAAAAGTATTCATCAAAGATATCAACGATACAAAGATCGCACTCAGCATGAAATTCCCTTCTGAGAATCCATGGAACGGAGCAGCAGAGAAGTTTGCAGTTGGCAATATTGTAAAAGGAAAAGTTGCAAGAATGACAGATTTTGGTGCATTCGTTGAGCTTGCTCCAGGTGTTGATGCATTACTTCATGTTTCCCAGATCTCCAAGGATCATGTAGAAAAACCGGCTGATGTATTAAAGATCGGACAGGAAATCGAAGCAAAAGTGGTAGATTTCAATGAAGATGACAAGAAGATCAGCTTATCGATCAAAGCCTTAGAGGCACCGGAAGAGGATGCTGTAGAAGCTGCTGAAGTTCATACAGAGGAATAATATGCTTGATAATTATGAAAAATTCAAAAAAGATGTATATGCGTTAACTAAGATCGATCTGAACTGTTATAAGGAAAAACAGATGCGTCGTAGAATAGATACGCTTATTAATAAGAATGGGATCACTTCCTATGATGCATATGTGGACCTGATCAAAAAGGATAAGGAAAAATTCGAACAGTTCGTCAACTTTTTGACCATCAATGTCTCTGAATTTTATCGTAATCCGGAGCAGTGGAAGATCTTAGAGGGTGAGGTATTCCCAAAACTGATCAAAACCTATGGAAAGAATCTGAAAGTCTGGAGTGCAGCATGTTCTACCGGAGACGAACCATATTCTCTAGTTATGGCGTTGTCGAGACAGATACCACTTGCTAATATCAAAGTAATTGCTACAGATATTGACAAGCAGGTTTTGGATAAAGCAAGAATGGGACTCTACAATGAGAAGAGTATTGCGAATGTTCCAAAGGATCTAAAGGATAAGTACTTTAAGAAAATTGGAACATCCTATCAGATCTCAGATGAGATCAAACGCAGGGTGGAATTCAAAGAACACAATCTGCTGAAAGATCCATATCCGACTGGCTGTAATCTGATTGTATGTAGAAATGTTGTGATCTACTTTACCGAGGAAGCCAAGGATGAGATTTATAAAAAGTTCAATCAGTGCATGACAAAGGGAGGAGTTCTCTTTATCGGAAGCACAGAACAGATTATGAATTATAAGGAACTTGGATTTGTCCGGGATAAATCTTTCTTCTTTGAAAAAGAATAATAGAATTACAAAGGCGAAAAAACCATCACAAAAGGTTTTTTCGTCTTTTTCTGTATTGCAGTGGTGAGAGACCAAATTCTTTCCGAAAAGCATCCCCAAAATAGTTCCCATCATTAAAACCACAGCGGATGGCAATCTCTGTCACGTTCAGGCTGGTATGTGTCAACAATTCTGTGGCCTCGTAGAGGCGTGTCTTTGTCAGGTATTCTTTAAAACCTACCCCGGTAATTTGTTTGAATTTTTTGGAATAATAAGTTGGACTCATATGTACATAATCTGCGACCATATGCAAAGATACAGGTTCCTGAAAATGCGTGGATATATAACGGGCGGATGCCTGAATGGCATTTTCTGCGGAATCGAGATCCTGCAGCTGTATGTGATCTCTGTTTCTTACAAGCAGTGAGAGAATCAGAGAAATATAAGCGGGAATCACAGCTTGACTACAGGTGTCCTGTTTTGTGGTTTCCTGATGCAGGGTATCAAATAAGCGGGTGGCATTGCCCTGAAGCAGAGAAGTAAGATGAAGCACAGGATAATGAAATAAATGCTCCAGGATATCCTTTGTATCAGAATGAAAAAGCGAAGCGGCAAAGTCCATTGTGAAAAATAAATTGTAGCGTTTTACTGTCGAATTGCAGTCATACACAAAACGGTGCATGGTGGATTGCGGAATCAGAACAAAATCTCCCGGAACCAGGTGGTAAATAGAATGATTGATCAGTGCACTGCAGTTTCCGGAAAGCAGAAAATAAATCTCGTAATATGGATGGTAGTGAAATCGATCCATATGAAAATCAGCATCGCGTTCTGCAAAGTCAATTTTGTAATCTTTGATTTTATCTGATAAAAGAATCTCTTCCATGAAATTTCTCCTTTTGAAAGTATATGGCAAAAAATCAGTAAAAAATAAAATAACAGCATATAAAAACAGTATGAATACTTATTTTAAAGTTATATCATGGAACTATAGAAAAAGTAAAGTTATTTACATGAGGAGAAGATGAAATGAACGTTGCTTTATCGGAAAAGGATCGGAAATTCCGGGAATTTGCACTGGAAGGATCTATGTGGAAAGTGATTTGGAAAGTATGCTATCCACTTGCAATTTATCAGAGCCTGAACCAGCTTTTTAAAATACTGGACACGATGATGGCGGCGCACATCAGTGCAAATGCAGTGTCAACGGTCGCATATCTGTCACAGATCAACATGGCGATTTCTGCTCTGGGCGGTGGACTTGCGGTTGGAGCGAGCATTAAGATCAGTGAAGCCTATGGAGAAGGAAATTTTGAACTGGTCAAAAGACGTGTGAGCACACTTTTTGCTTTATGTGGATTGCTTGGCATGGCAATTCTTGCAATTTTGATCCCGGTTGCTCCGCAATTTTTACGACTGGCGAATACGCCGGAAGAATTTATCGAGGAGGGGACTGTCTATTTTATTCTGGAACTAGTCAGTCTTGTCATCATCTTTTTTAATAATGTGTATATCGCAATTGAGCGGGCAAGAGGAAATTCCAAACGCATCTTAAATTTGAATATGATGGTGATCGGAATTAAATTGTCACTGACAGCTTTCTTTGTTTATGTGTTAAAAGGTGGGATTAATTATATTTCGATTGCGACGATTGTTTCGCAGCTGACGCTGTTTGGTGCCGCAGTGTTTTATATGAATGCAAAAGAAAATGTTTTCGGCTTTTCCTGGAAGGCAATTTCATTCCGAAAATTGGTAGTCGCGCCTATGATAAAACTTTCTGTTCCGGTGATCGTTGAAAAAATGGCATTTTCACTGGGAAAAGTTGTAGTCAATTCCATGAGTACCGTCTATGGTACACTCACAGTCGGGGCACTCGGAATATCAAACAATATAGGAGGAATTACAACAAATCCACAGAATGGATTTCAGGAGGGCGCTTCTGCAATCATCAGCCAGAATCTTGGTGCAGGAAAGAAAAAGAGGGCGTTGAAGGCTTTCTGGTGTGTGCTTGTCATGAACCTTATCCTCAGTGTGATACTGATGTTGGCTTCCCTGCTCTGCCTGCATCAGATTGCAGATCTGTTTGCCAATGGAGATCATGAATTTGCGGGCAGGATCATGGAAATATACAGAATGGAAGCATTAGGAACGATTCCTCTTGGCGCGAGCGCTGCGGTCATGGCATTTTTGTATGGATATGGAAAAACAAAACTGACACTGCTTTTGAATTTCTCCAGAGTGTTTGTTTTTCGAATTCCGGTGTTATGGGGACTGCAGCATTTCACAGATCTCGGCAACGTGAGCGCAGGCATTGTGATGGCAGTCAGCAATATTATGACCGCGGTGATGTCTTTGGTTATTTTTGCGATTGAGTTCTGCCAGATCCAAAAAGAAGAAAGGACAGACGCAGAGCAAAGCTAATGTTTTGCGGCAAGAAAATGGCGGAAAACATGACTGGTATACTGGCGCAGAAGAGAATCAGAATCCAGAAACTCCCGGGTCAGTTCAAAATAAGTGAGCTTGTCCTTGCTTGATTCTTTGAAAAAAGGCGTGATCAATGTTTCGTATTGTGGAACAAAGATAGCGTCTTTTTTTGTGTAACAGTTGTCGGCAGTTGCTTTTTTACGGAAATCTTTGTCTACATAGGTGGCGACACTTTTGTGGATTGCCATATCTTCTGCCGGAAGATAGTAGTAATCTTCCGGGTGATCGAAGAAAAACTTCAATGTGCCCTCAAACAGATGAATCCGCAATTTGGACTGCATGCCATCACAGATCAGATAAAATGCATCCGTCTGGCAGGAGACACGCTGTGGGATCGGGTATTGGTTTTGCAGCGTGAGGATCAGCTCCTTCTGAGGGATGCCATTGCGGTCTTTGTAAATATTTGTTTCTGTCGAATTCACAGTAAAAGCCCCGTCAAAAAGCTTTCTGTAACTGCGGATAGCAATCAGTCCGGTCATGCCAAGCACATCTTCGTAATTGTGCTGTTTCAGAAAGAACATTGCCTGCTCATCGGGAGTTTTTAAATAATTCTGGTAAACTTCGATCAGTTCACCTCCGGAAAAAGTATCATTTCTGGAGAGACCGAGGAAACGTTCTATGGTTTTCTGTTTGTAGTCTGGCAGTTTGAGCAAAAATTTTAAGCCAGAAACTTCTTTATAAATATCAATATAGTCTTTTTCGTCAAAAGGGTGTGTAAGACCATATTTTTCACATTTCTTTTTTAAATAAGGAATATCAAATCCAAGTCCGTTGAAGGAGATGACGGTCTGATAGTAGCAGAGTTCCTGCAGAAAGGCAGAGAGAATCGCGCCTTCCTCCTCTTTTGTCTCGGCGAAATACTGTGTGATGATAAAATTGTCACCCACACGGTGCGCACAGCCTATCAGGTAGAGGAAAGTATAGGCGGGAGAGAAACCGGTCGTTTCAATATCAAAGAAAAATGCGTCTTCTGTGAATGTTTCATTTAAAATTAAATTTGTATCGGTAAGATGGTGTGTTTTGTTCCAGATTTTCATAGGTATATCGTTTCCTTTATCGTGTTTTCCACCACAGTTTACCATATCCGGCGAAAAGAATACATAGATTTTATTATGTAAAAATTATTTATATATTCTAAAAAATATGTATATTATTGTTAAAAACTTGTCAAAAGGTTCTAAAAAAAATACAAAAAAAACATATTTCATCTGAGAGAGCTGTGTTATAATCATGCTGATGATATTTTGTGATTCTAGCGCAAAATATAATACTAAATAAGAGAAAGCGGGGCACAAAAATGGGTTTAAAGACATTTAAAGGTGGCGTCCATCCTTATGAAGGAAAGGAACTGGCAAAAGATCAGCCAATCAAGGAAGTTTTACCTAAGGGCGATCTGGTTTATCCGGTATCCCAGCATATCGGCGCACCAGCAAATCCAATTGTAGCGAAAGGTGATACCGTATTAAGAGGTCAGAAGATTGCAGAAGCAGGAGGTTTTGTTTCTTCTCCAATCTACGCATCTGTATCCGGTACCGTAAAAGCCATTGAACCACGCCGTGTAGCGGTTGGAGATATGGTGAATTCCATTGTCATTGAGAATGATGGAGAGTATAAGGAAGCTGAGTTCACTCCATGTGAGGATGTGACAGCTCTTTCCAAGGAAGAAATCATTAACAAAGTAAAAGAAGCAGGCGTTGTCGGAATGGGTGGTGCCGGTTTCCCAACTCATGTAAAACTCTCTCCAAAGGAGCCGGAGAAGATTGAGTACATTATCGCAAACTGCGCAGAGTGTGAGCCATATCTGACGGCTGACTATCGCAGAATGCTTGAAAATCCGGAAGAGTTAGTTGCCGGAATGAAGATTATTTTACAGATCTTTGATAAAGCAAAAGGTGTGTTCGGTGTTGAAAATAATAAACCGGACTGTATCGCAAAATTACAGGAGTTAACCAAAGACGAACCACGTATGGAAGTCTGTCCATTACAGACAAAGTACCCACAGGGTGGTGAGCGTCAGTTGATCTACGCTGTTACAGGAAGAGCAATCAACTCCAAAATGTTACCTGCTGATGCAGGATGTATCGTAGATAACGTAGAGACAATCATTGCAATCTACAATGCAGTAAAATTAGGAAAACCAGTTATGAACCGTGTATCAACAATCACAGGTGATGCGGTTGCAAATCCTGGAAACTTCTTATATTACATTGGAACCAACTATGCAGAATTAGTAGAAGCTGCCGGTGGATTCAAAGTACAGCCAGAGAAGATTATCTCCGGTGGACCTATGATGGGATTCTCTATGTTCTCCTTAGATATCCCGACAACCAAGACATCTTCTTCCCTGTTGTGTTTGGCAGAGGATGAAGTTGCAAAAGCAGAACCATCTCCATGTATTAACTGTGGACGTTGCGTGGAAGCGTGTCCGGAACAGTTGGTCCCATCCAGACTTGCAAAGATGGCAGATCATGGTGTAGCAGATGAGTTTGAAAAATGGCATGGACTGGAATGTATCGAGTGCGGAAGCTGTAGTTTCGCATGTCCTGCAAAACGTCAGTTGGCACAGTCCATCAAGACCATGAAAAAACAGGTTCTTGCAGCAAAGAGAAAAAAATAAACAGACAATAAAGAGAGTTTTATAAGATTTTATTGTGAAAAAAATACGAAGAAAGAGGTGGATCCCGTGAGTGATTTATATCATGTTTCATCATCACCACACGTACGCTCGAAAGACACAACAAGCAAAATTATGCTTTATGTGATCATGGCATTACTGCCAACCAGTTTGTTTGGTATTTATAACTTTGGTATCAGAGCGTTAATTTTAATTTTAGTAACTATCGCAAGCTGTGTAGCTTCCGAATGGATCTTCAACAAGATCGTACATAAAAAGAACAGCATCAATGATTTAAGTGCCGTTGTAACAGGTTTACTTCTTGCATTAAACCTTCCGGCATCCCTTCCTTGGTGGGAAGCAGTCATCGGCGGTGTGTTCGCAATCGTCATTGTTAAGATGATGTTCGGTGGACTTGGACAGAACTTCATGAACCCGGCTCTCGGAGCAAGATGTTTCTTACTGATCGCATTTGCAGCGGATATGACAAACTTCACTGTAGGCGCATACTCAGGAGCAACACCACTTGCACAGATGAGAAATGGGGAAGCAGTGAACACCATGAGCATGCTGATCGGTAAGACAGCAGGTACGATCGGTGAGACATCTGCAATCGCAATTTTAATTGGAGCTATTTTCCTGATTTTAATGGGCGTTATCGACCTTAGAATCCCGGCTTCCTATATTATTACATTTGTTGTATTCATTCTGCTGTTTGGTGGACATGGATTTGACATGAACTATGTGACAGCACAGCTCTGCGGCGGTGGATTAATGCTTGGTGCATTCTTCATGGCGACAGACTATGTTACATCTCCAATCACACCAAGAGGACAGATCATTTTTGGTATCTGCTGTGGTATTTTCACAGGACTGTTCCGTTGCTTCGGAGCCAATGCAGAAGGAGTTTCCTTTGCAATTATCTTAAGCAACCTCTTAGTTCCTATGATCGAGAAATACACAGTACCAAACGCTTTTGGTGTTGTGAAAACAAAACCTGAAAAGGAGGCAAAGTAAATTATGAATAAAAAGATCGTACATGACGCTTTGGTTTTATTCGCATTTACAGTCGTTCTTGGTTTGATCCTCGGAGTTGTCTATGGAATTACCAAACCTTCCATTGATCAGGTAAATTACGAAAAAACACAGGCTGCCTACAAACAGGTATTTGAAGATGCAGCATCCTTCGAAGAATACAGTGATTTTGATGCGGACGCAGCAGCAGCACTCATGACAGAAAAAGGTTTTTCTGATCAGATCGACAGTGTGAATACTGCACTTGATGCAAGCGGCAATGTGATCGGTTATGTTTTGACCGTTACAGCAAAAGACGCCAGCCAGGCAAGCATTACCTTCTCTGTTGGTATCCAGAATGATGGCACTGTAAATGGCTATTCTATTACAAATATCGCAGAAACACCTGGACTTGGTATGAAAGCACAGGAAGAAGCTTTCTATAGCCAGTTCGAAGGAAAGAACGTTGATTCTTTCACTGTTGTAAAAGCAGCACCTTCTTCTGACAGTGAGATCGAATCTATCTCAGGTGCAACGATCACATCCAAAGCTATGGCAAACGGTGTGAATGCCTGCATCGCATACTTCCAGAATGTATTAGGAGGTACAAACTAATGAACAAAAATGTAGAACGTTTATATAACGGTATTATCAAAGAAAACCCAACCTTCGTTCTGATGCTTGGTATGTGTCCTACTTTGGCGGTTACATCCTCTGCTATCAACGGACTTGGTATGGGACTTTCTACAACTGTAGTATTAGTATTATCCAACTTATTGATCTCAGCATTCCGTAAGGTCATCCCAAACGGTGTGCGTATGCCGGCTTACATTGTGATCGTTGCTTCACTCGTTACAGTTGTACAGTTTATGATGCAGGCTTATACACCAAGTCTTTCTGACTCTTTGGGTGTGTATATTCCTCTGATCGTTGTAAACTGTATCATCTTAGGACGTGCGGAAAGTTATGCTTCCAAGAATCCGGTTGTTCCTTCTATCTTCGATGGACTTGGTATGGGACTTGGATTTACACTTGGCCTGACACTGATCGGTCTGTTCCGTGAATTGCTCGGTGCAGGACAGATTTTTGGCGCACAGGTTCTTTCTTTAAGCTGGTTCACACCAATCACAATCTTCGTTATGGCACCTGGTGCATTCCTTGTACTTGCCTGCCTTGTGGCGATTATGAATATCGTGAGAGCTAAGATGGAAGCAAAAGGAAAGCCACTTGCAAAACCATCCGGATGTATCACTGGTGATTGTGCAGGATGTGGAATGTCTGCAACATGTACCGGTAAAAAACCGGAATCAGCAGCTGCTGAGAAAACAGAGTAGGAGGATAGATACAGATGAAAGAATTAATTTTAATTGCAGTCGGATCTGCGATTGTAAATAACGTTGTATTAAGCCAGTTCCTTGGTATCTGTCCATTCTTAGGTGTATCCAAGAAAACTGAGACCGCAGCCGGAATGGGTGGCGCAGTTGTATTCGTTATTACAATTTCATCTTTTGTAACCGGATTGATTTATAAATATATTCTTGCAAATGAATATTTGTTAAGCAAAGGTATTGACCTTACTTATTTACAGACGATCGTATTCATTCTTGTTATCGCAGCATTAGTACAGTTTGTAGAGATGTTCTTAAAGAAATCCATGCCAGCTTTATACAAGAGCTTGGGTGTGTATTTACCACTGATCACAACAAACTGTGCCGTATTAGGTGTTGCACTTACAAACGTTACCAAAGAATATAACATTCTTCAGGGTGTTGTAAATGGTTTTGCAACTGCATTTGGTTTCCTGATCGCAATCGTAATTATGGCTGGACTTCGTGAGAAGATTGAATACAATGATATTCCAAAGCCTTTCCAGGGAACTGCAATTGTACTGATCACAGCATGTCTGATGTCAATCGCATTTATGGGATTCTCAGGAATGATTTAGGAGGAAAAAGACGATGAACATTACAGCAATTATTTTTGCAGCCGTTGTAGTCGGCGGTGTTGGTATTTTAATTGGATTTTTCCTTGGTGTTTCCGGAGAAAAATTCAAAGTAGAAGTAGATGAGAGAGAAGTAGCCGTTACAGAGGCTCTTCCTGGAAATAACTGTGGTGGTTGTGGATATGCCGGATGTTCCGGACTTGCAGCCGCTATCGTAAAAGGGGAAGCTCCAGTCAATCAGTGTCCGGTTGGTGGAGCACCTGTTGCAGCCAAGATTGGTGAGATCATGGGTGTCAAAGCAGAGGAAGGCGAGCGCAAAGCAGCATTTGTAAAATGTGCCGGAACCTGTGAAAAAGCAAATCAGGACTATGAGTACACAGGAGTTCAGGATTGTGCCGCTATGGCATTTGTTCCAAATGGTGGACCAAAATCCTGCAACTACGGATGTCTTGGATTTGGTAACTGTGTGAAAGCATGTCCATTCGATGCAATCCATGTCGTAGACGGTGTTGCAGTCGTTGACAAAGATACTTGTAAAGCATGTGGCAAATGTGTTGCTGCATGTCCAAAACATCTGATCGAGCTTTTACCAGTGAGCGCAAAACATATCGTACAGTGCAGCTCCAAAGACAAAGGTAAAGATGTTATGAAGGCATGTTCTGTTGGATGTATTGCCTGTCACTTATGTGAGAAAAACTGCCCAGCTGATGCAGTTCACGTAGTGGATAATGTTGCATACATCGATCAGGAAAAATGTACAAAATGTGGTCTCTGTGCTGAGAAATGTCCGAAGAAGATCATTCTCTAGGATAATAAGACAGAGCACAAATATTAGATTTCAAAGAACTTGGGAAAGGTTGCTATGTTAGGTCAGACTTAATATAGCAACCTTTTTAAGCTTATTATGACATATGAATTATTTTAGTCGGATTAAAATATGTACTTTGCTGTGGTAAATGGAAAAAGTATTTTGATATTTGGAACAAGATATGTTAAAGTTATATTTAACGTGAAGTTTGAAAAACCTATATAATTTTGAAAGCATTGTGTATTCAAACTTCACCGGAAAAAATGGAAGTTACATAGACAATTGCGAAACTCATAAAAAACTAACTTGAATGTTTTTGTTAATTTCTCACAATTTAAGAAGATTAAGATGAGTTTCGCAATTGCCTATAGACGGTAGCATAAAGAGAGGCAGCATGAGCGAGAAAGAATTTGATTTTACTAAGAAAAAAAGAGTAGTTGTAAAAATCGGTTCCTCTTCTTTGAACAGAGGAGAAACCGGAAATCTGAATTTTACGAAACTGGAACATCTGGTGCGTGAACTCTGTGATATGAGAAACCGCGGAATGGATGTATGTCTGGTAAGTTCCGGTGCAATTGCGGTGGGGCGGCAGACAATCGGTCTGAATGAGCGGCCAAAGGATATTTCCACAAAGCAGGCATGTGCGGCGGTTGGACAGGCAAGACTCATGATGACATATCAGAGAATGTTTGCAGAGTACAACCAGATCGCAGGACAGATCCTGATGACAAAAAATACAATGGTAAACCCAGTGTCGAGAGAAAACGCCCAGAATACATTTGAGGAGCTATTTCGGCTTGGGGTAATCCCGATTGTAAATGAAAATGATACAGTTTCTACTTATGAAATGCAGTTTGGTGACAATGATACATTGTCAGCAATCGTTTCTTCTCTGGTAGGAGCAGACCTTTTGATCCTTTTGTCGGATATCGATGGTTTGTTTACGGATGATCCGCATAAAAATCCAGACGCAAAATTAATTAAAGTAGTAGATAAGATAGACACGAAACTGCTTGGCATGGCGAAAGGTTCTACTGGAAGTGATGTCGGAACCGGCGGCATGGCGACAAAACTCACCGCGGCAAAGATTGCAACGCTTTCCGGTGCAGATATGGTCATTGCCAATGGCGTGGATGTCTGCATTTTACATCATATTATTGATGATGATTTTACAGGAACAATTTTTAAAGCCGATAAGAGCGAAAGCTTTCATATCGCAGATTTTATAATGGAGACAATAGGATAATGGAACAATCAAAAATCGACAGAATTAATGAGTTATACAGAAAATCAAAAGCCGAGGGACTGACCGAGGCGGAAAAAAAGGAACAGGCGCTTCTGCGCAAACAATTTGTGGCGGATGTGAAGAAGAATCTCACGGCACAGTTGAATAATATTGATATCCAAAATGAGGATGGAACCATAGAAAACCTTGGTGAAAAATATGGAAACAAATCCAAAAAGCTTTCGTAAGGAACATCTTGCAATCCGAAATGCAATGTCAGAGAAAGAGGTAGCGGAAAAAAGCGGTGTTATTGTAAAGAGGCTGCTTCAAACCGGCTGGTATCAAAATGCGCAGGAAATTTTTGCTTATTATCCGTTGAAAAATGAGGTGGACTGCCGTGCATTGTTTTTACAGGCATGGTCAGATGGGAAAAAGATTGCACTTCCGAGAACAAGGGAAGAAAATCAGATGGATTTTTACTATATAGATGATTTTATGCAGTTGAAAGAGGGCGCATTTCATGTGATGGAACCAATGGAAAACTGTGTCAGGGCAGTTCCGGACAAACAGCCGGTCATTGTTCCGGGAAGCGTGTTTGGCAGGGACGGCAGCCGTTATGGATATGGAAAGGGTTATTATGACCGCTTTTTTGCAAAAAATCCGAAGCTGAAACGATATGCGGTCTGTTATGCAAATCAGTTAGAAGAATCTTTGGTAACCGATATTTATGATGTCGAAATGCATGAAATATATACCGAGACAGAAGTGATCAGAAAGGGAGTATAGAATGGAATTATTGGAAATTTGTAAACAGGCAAAAGCAATTGCACCAAAAATTGGAATACTTGATACAAACACGAAAAATCAGGCACTTCTTGCAGTAGCAGATTTTTTAGTGAAAGAACAAAATTCCATTTTGGATGCCAACAAAATTGATATTGAGAATGGTAAGAAAAATCATATGCCGGAAGGGCTGCTTGATCGTCTGCTCTTGACAGAAGTGCGGATTGCGCAGATGGCGGAAGGACTGCGGCAGGTTGCAGCGCTGGATGATCCGATCGGGGAGGTCCTGGGAATGAAAAAAAGACCAAACGGACTTATGATTGGTCAGAAACGAGTACCGCTTGGCGTTGTCGGAATTATTTATGAGGCAAGACCAAACGTGACGGCTGATGCATTTGCCCTTTGCTTTAAGACTGGAAATGTTGTGATTTTAAAGGGTGGCAGTGATGCGATTCATTCCAATATTGCAATCGTGGAGACAATCCGCAAAGCACTTGTAAAAGAGGGACTTCCAGAGCAGGTAATTGCTTTGATCGAGGATACATCGAGAGAGACAGCAGCAGCCTTTATGAAAATGAATGAATATGTGGATGTACTGATTCCAAGAGGCGGAGCAGGGCTGATCAAAGCTGTTGTAAATCAGGCAACAATCCCGGTCATTGAAACAGGAACCGGAAATTGTCATATTTTTGTGGATGAGACTGCGGATTTTGATATGGCAATGGATATTATATTAAATGCCAAGACACAGAGGATTGGTGTGTGCAATGCATGTGAATCGCTTGTCATCCATGAAAAAATTGCAGATACATTTCTGCCGGAATTAATGAAGCGTCTTGCAGAGAAGAACGTGGAAGTCCATGGAGACGAAAAAGTGATGCAGATTGCAGGTGAAGGCTGCATGAAAAGGGAATTGCTTGTTCCTGCAACTGAGGAAGACTGGGGGAGAGAGTATTTGGATTACAAACTTTCTGCGAAGACAGTTTCCTCCATTGATGAGGCCATTGCCCATATCAATCAATACAACACAGGCCATTCCGAGGCAATCATCACAAACAATTATTCCAATGCGGAGAAGTTCTTAAACGAGATTGATGCAGCATGTGTTTATGTGAATGCCTCGACACGTTTTACGGACGGATTTGAGTTTGGATTTGGTGCGGAGATTGGAATCTCCACACAGAAGCTCCATGCAAGAGGACCGATGGGACTGATCGCCCTGACCAGCACAAAATATATTATTTACGGGAATGGACAGATCCGGAAATAAATGATAAAATACTGACTTGCGGTATGTTCTATAAAAAAACAGAACATATGTTTGCCAAAACAATAAAAGTATGCTATAATTTAAGAAAAGATAGGATAACACAATGAAAGAAAAGAGAAACATTACCATTATTGATAAAAAGCAGATTCCTTCCGAGGAGCCGGCAAGACAGTATTATTTCATGGATATTGCAAAAAAATATGTTGCAGAATTAGCAGAGCAGAAGGGAGCGCCGCTCACATTCTGCGTGACGACGTTCGGGTGCCAGATGAATGCCAGGGATTCCGAGAAATTAGTCGGTATTCTGGAAAAAATCGGTTATGTGGAAGCACCGGATGAAAAGGCCGATTTTGTCATTTATAATACCTGTACTGTTCGTGAGAATGCCAATAATAAGGTTTACGGCAGACTTGGTTACTTACATGGCTTTAAGAAAAAGAACCCATATATGATGATCGGACTCTGCGGATGTATGATGCAGGAGCCAACCGTTGTTGAAAAGATACAGAACAGTTACCGGTTTGTGGATCTGATTTTTGGAACCCACAATATTTATAAATTTGCAGAACTGATTGTGACAGCACTGGAGTCTGATTCCATGACAATTGATATCTGGAAAGATACTGACAAGATTGTGGAAGACCTTCCGGTCGAGCGGAAGTATTCCTTTAAATCTGGTGTGAATATCATGTTCGGCTGCAATAATTTCTGTAGCTACTGTATCGTTCCTTACGTGCGTGGACGTGAGCGAAGCCGTGAGCCGAAAGAGATCGTGCGTGAGATCGAACATTTAGTGCAGGACGGCGTTGTGGAAGTGATGCTGCTGGGACAGAATGTCAATTCTTATGGCAGGAATCTGGAACATCCGATGACGTTTGCACAGCTTTTGCAGGAGATTGAAAAGATCGAGGGACTGGAGCGTATCCGGTTTATGACTTCCCATCCGAAGGATTTATCGGATGAACTGATCGAAGTGATGAAGAATTCCAAAAAAATCTGCAATCACCTTCATTTGCCATTGCAGTCTGGAAGCAGCCGCATTTTAAAAATCATGAACCGTCATTATGACAAGGAACATTATCTGGAATTAGTGGATAAGATCAGGGCGGCAGTGCCGGATATTGCACTTACAACCGATATTATCGTAGGTTTCCCGGGAGAGACCGAGGAAGATTTTGAGGAGACGATGGATGTTGTGCGCAGAGTCCGCTATGACAGTGCGTTTACGTTTATATATTCCAAGAGAACCGGGACACCGGCAGCGACAATGGATGACCAGATTCCGGAAGAGGTGATCAAGGAACGATTTGACCGTCTGCTGCATGAGGTTCAGACAATTTCTGCTGAGAAAGCGGGAAAACTTACAGGTCAGACACTTCCGGTATTAGTTGAGGAAGTGAACGGACAGGATACATCTCTTGTCACCGGAAAACTGACTAATAATTCAACGGTACATTTCCCGGGAACGGCGGACATGATCGGAACGATCCAGAATGTTGTGCTTGAGGAATGTAAAGGATTCTATTACATTGGCAGACTTGCTTAATGATTCGTGAAAGCAGGATAAAAAAGGATGTATGCATATATAAAAGGAACATTAGAAGAGACAGGTGAAGATTATATCGTGGTCGAGGCTGGCGGGATCGGGTATCAGATCTTTACGACCGGTCAGACATTTCAGTATCTTCCGTCCGTGGGGGAAGAGGTAAAAGTTTATACTTATCTGCATGTGCGGGAGGATGCGATGATCTTATTTGGTTTTCTCACCAAGGATGATTTGTTTGTGTTCAGACTCCTGCTTGGAGTGAGCGGGATCGGACCGAAAGGAGCACTTGCGGTACTCTCTGTCATGACGACAGATGACCTCCGGTTTGCTGTGCTTGGCGATGATGCAAAGGCAATCGCAAAAGCACCGGGTGTCGGAGCAAAGACGGCACAGCGTCTGATTCTGGAATTAAAAGATAAATTGAGCCTTGAGGATGCGTTTGAACAGAAGTTAGCGAAGAATGACAACCCGGTTCAAAACAAAGCCAAAGGAGCCAAGAATGAGGCTATCGAGGCACTGGTTGCGCTGGGTTATTCCTCCTCAGAGGCATTAAAAGCATTAAACGGTATTGAGATTACAGATGATACCGATGTGGAAGACATCTTAAAGGCTGCATTGAAAAATATGGCTTTTATGTAAAAAAGGACAGGTAACATGGAAAAGAGAGTAATTTCCACTCAGGTTCAGGATGAGGATATTAAAATTGAAAAAAATCTAAGACCGCAGACGTTAGATGATTACATTGGACAGCAGAAAGCCAAGAAGAATTTAAAGGTTTATATCGAAGCGGCAAAACAGCGTGGAGAGTCTTTAGATCATGTCCTGTTTTTTGGACCTCCGGGACTTGGCAAGACAACGTTGGCGGGCATTATTGCAAATGAGATGGGAACTCACATGAAGATCACTTCGGGACCTGCAATTGGAAAGCCGGGTGAGATGGCGGCAATCTTAAGCAATCTGCAGGAGGGAGATATTCTGTTCGTGGATGAGATTCATCGCTTGAACCGTCAGGTGGAAGAGGTGCTCTATCCGGCTATGGAGGATTACGTGATCGATATTATGATCGGAAAAGGGGCTACCGCACGTTCCATCCGTCTTGACCTTCCGAAGTTTACACTGGTAGGGGCAACGACAAGGGCAGGTCTTTTGTCTGCACCGCTCCGGGACAGGTTTGGTGTGATCCATCATCTTGAATTTTACACGGTGGATGAATTGAAAACCATTATTATCCATTCGGCAGAGAAGTTAGGTGTTGAGATTGACGAGGATGGAGCCTACGAGCTTGCGAGAAGATCAAGAGGAACACCTCGTCTTGCAAATCGGCTGTTAAAACGCGTCAGAGATTTTGCGGAAGTGAAATATGACGGAAAGATCACAAAAGATGTTGCTTCTTTTGCGTTAGATCTTTTGGAAGTCGACAAGTTTGGTCTTGATCAGAATGACAGGAATATCCTGATGACAATTATTGAAAAGTTTCAGGGAGGACCGGTGGGACTGGATACACTGGCAGCTTCCATCGGGGAGGATTCCGGAACGATCGAAGATGTCTACGAGCCGTATCTTGTCCAGAACGGTTTTGTGATCCGGACACCAAAGGGCAGAATGGTAACAGATCTTGCCTATCAGCATTTTGGAATTGAAAAATAGTGCAAGTTGTTATTGCTTTTACAATATCTTGCTTATATAATATATAACATATACTATAGCTTGTACGTATATTGGGAAAGGCAAAAGCCTGCCGGGAGGAGATCGTTATGTCTGAGAAGTCCAGTGCTGAAGTGATCATTGGCGGTAAAGTTTATACTTTAAGCGGCTATGAGGGAGAAGAATACCTACAGAAAGTAGCGGCTTATATCAACAATAAAATAAATGAGTTTGATTCCATGGAAGACTATCGGAGATTTCCAACGGATATGAAGGCAACTCTGTTACAGTTGAATATTGCGGATGATTATTTTAAGGCAAAAGCACAGGTGGAGAAGTTAGAACAGGATATTGAGATGAAGGATCGTGAGATTTATAATCTGAAGCATGATCTGATCTCAAACCAGATTAAAACTGAGAGCGATGAGAAGACTCTGACAGAATTGCAGGCTGAGAATAAAGAACTTCTGTTGAGCAAAGCAAAATTAGAGGCTGCGAACAAAGAACTTCTGTTAAACAAAACAAAACTGGAGGCTTCTTTAGAGGATGCCCTGCTTGGAAAAGTTCCTGGTGCAAAGAAGCACGGAGAAGAAAAGAACGCAAAAAAAGAAGAATAGATACGGGGACGATTTTATCGTCCCTTTTTCCTTATAGACAATGTTCAGGTTTGAAAATAAACAGGTGAAAAGATGAAAAAAAATCAGTTAGAATTATTAGCACCGGCCGGTTCGTATGATATTTTCAGGGCGGTACTAAATGCAGGGGCAGACGCTGTGTACGTGGGTGGCGGACAGTTCGGCGCCAGGGCATATGCCAATAATTTTTCCGAGGAAGAACTGCTCCGTGCAATTAACGAAGCGCATATTCATGGAAAACAACTCTATCTTACCGTAAATACGCTGTTGAAAGAAGAAGAGTTAGAAGCTCAGTTATATGACTATCTGCGCCCATATTATGAGCAGGGATTAGATGCCGTGATCGTGCAGGATATGGGGGCTTTTCAGTTTATCCGTGAGTATTTTCCGAAAATGGATATTCACACAAGTACCCAGATGACTATCTGTAACCGTTATGGCGCAGAAATGATGAAAGAGCTTGGCGCAACAAGAGTCGTGACAGCGCGTGAGATGTCGTTTGCGGAGATTAAGGATATTGCCGATCATGTGGATATCGAGATCGAAAGTTTTGTGCATGGAGCATTGTGTTACTGTTATTCCGGACAGTGTCTGCTCAGCAGTATGCTTGGAGGCAGGAGCGGAAACCGCGGCAGATGTGCGCAGCCATGCAGGCTTCCCTATGAAGTTTATGATGCGAAGCGGAAAAAAATTGCCTGTGAGCCATTTGTGTTAAGTCCGAAAGATCTCTGCACGATCGAGGATATCCCAAAGCTTGCAGAGAGCGGTATTTTCTCGTTTAAAATCGAAGGCAGAATGAAACAGGCAGAATATGCTGCCGGTGTTGTGTCTGTCTATCGCAGATATATAGATCGATATTTCGAATATGGGGCGAAAGACTATCATGTATCCAAAGAGGATATGCAAAAGCTTTATGACTTTGGAAACCGGAGTGGTTTTACGAAGGGTTATTATGAGAAACATAATGGAAAAGATATGATCACGTTCCAGAAACCAAACCATGCAAAAGGAAATGAAGCGCTTCAGGAGAAAGTCAGGGAAGAGTTCTGCCGTGGTGAAATAAAAGAAAAAATCAATGGAAATTTAATATTATCCCAAGATTCCCCTGCTATACTGGATGTGACATTGGGAGATCTTCATTATACAGCAGGCGGTGATGTGGTACAGCCTGCATTAAAGCAGCCTTTATCCATGGAAAAGGTACGTGAGAACATGGAGAAAACAGGAAACACGCCGTTTGAGTTTGAGAATCTTACCATTGCGATGAGGGATGCCATTTTCCTTCCGATGAAATCCTTAAACCAGCTCAGAAGAGATGCGTTAGAAGGACTGGAAAAGCTTTGTGTGGAACAGTTCCGCAGGGAGGTGGAACAGGTGGATCGTGCCGGAATGAAGGCGCAGGAGAGTACAGCCGGTACACCAGAGAAATATTTGTCTGCTCTGACAGAGCAGAGATGTCAGTTACAGCCGCTTTTGGAGAATGAACTGGTTTCTGATATTTATCTGGATCAGGCCTGCTACCGCAGAAAGGATTTGTGGGAAGAATTAAGAGCGGATATTGCAAAAATTCATGCGGCGGGGAAAAAGGCATATTATGTGTTCCCATCTGTTTTTCGGAAAAACACCTCGGATTTTTATCTGGGATCCCTGAAACAACTGGACAGCTGTTCTGTGGATGGAGTGGTGGTAAAGAGTCTGGATGCAGTCTGGTTTGTACATAAGTATCTGCCGCAGATGCCAATAATCTTTGATCAGGGGCTTTATACTTATAATCACAGAGCACAGGAAATGTTCCGTGAATTTCATCCGGTCCGTATGACGACACCTTATGAATTAAACCGTGGTGAACTGAAAAAGAGGGATAATACAGACAGCGAGGTGGTACTTTATGGATATCTCCCGTTGATGACATCGGCGCAGTGTGTGCATGCCAATACCGGGAAATGTGATACGACACCCGTAGTAACATATTTAAAAGACCGTTATGGAAAATTTTTCCCGGTCAAAAATAACTGTACGGAATGTTATAATATAATTTATAACACAACACCACTGATGTTATTTGGGTATGGGAAGGAGCTGCAAAAAGCAGATTTTTCCAGCTTCAGACTGAACTTTACGGTGGAGAGTGAGGAGGAAGTGCGGCAGATCCTTGCGATTTATGAAACTGTATTTTATGAGGGAAGAAAAAACCTCGCAGATGTGTACCAGGGGGAGTATACCAATGGTCATTATAAAAGAGGAGTAGAGTAAAACATGACGAATCTTATCATAGAAATATCAAAATATTTCATGATCTTTATGTTTGCTTTTTATACGTACGAGTGCTTTGCGGCATTTCGTCAGAAAATCAAACCGGAACAAAGAGAACATATTTTAAGCAGACAGTGCGCAGCAATCTTTCTGATCCACTTTGATGCCTTTGTGGTGATTTATCTGGTGACGGATGATATCAGTATGCTGATTTTTTATGCGGCGCAGGCGGTACTTCTGGCGATGATACAGACCTGTTATCAATTGTTTTACAGCAGATCATCGAGACTTTTGACGAACAATCTGTGCATGCTTTTGACGATCGGGTTTATCATGCTGACAAGGCTTTCTTTTGACAGCGCCAGAAAACAATATTTTATAGCACTGGTGTCGATGATATTTTCGCTCATCATCCCGGTATTGATCAACCGGGTTGGATTTGTGCGGAAATTATACTGGTTATTTGCAATCGTTGGGATCCTGGCGCTTTTGGTTGTGACGATCGCCGGAAATACAAGTTATGGAGCTAAAATTTCGCTTTCCATTGCAGGAATTTCGATCCAGCCGAGTGAGTTCGTAAAAATTTTATTTGTATTTTTTGTGGCGGGCATGTTATATCAGGATACTTCTTTTCAACGTGTGTGTGTGACAACGGTGATCGCTGCGATCCATGTGCTGATCCTTGTGGCATCCCGCGACCTCGGTGCAGCACTGTTGTTTTTCGTGACTTATGTGGTCATGCTTTATGTTGCAACGAAAAAAGTGCTTTATTTTGCGGGCGGACTTGCCGCCGGAAGCGCAGCTTCTGTGGTGGCTTACCATCTTTTTTCCCATATCCGGGTGAGGGTGAGAGCATGGCAGAATCCGCTGGCATATATCGATAAGGAGGGATACCAGATCTCGCAGTCACTGTTTGCCATTGGAACAGGCGGATGGTTTGGAATGGGATTATATCAGGGTCTGCCGGATAAAATACCGGTCGTAAAACAGGATTTTATTTTTTCAGCAGTCTCAGAGGAACTTGGCGGTATTTTTGCACTGTGCCTGATCATGGTATGTTTTAGCTGCTTTCTGATGTTTTTAAATATTGCGATGCAGATGAAAGATCAGTTTTATAAACTTGTGGCACTCGGACTTGGAACGATTTATGCATTTCAGGTATTCTTGACGATCGGAGGCGTCACAAAGTTTATTCCGTCTACCGGAGTGACACTTCCGCTTGTGAGTTACGGAGGAAGTTCCCTGTTAAGTTCTATGATCATTTTTGCAGTGATTCAGGGATTGTATATTTTGAGACAGGATGAAGGAGAGATAAATGCGTCTAAAAGCAGGAAAAACAGACAAAACAGAAAAAAGACAACCGGATTCGAAAACGCAGACATCGAAAAACTCTCGTAAAAACAACCGGGAATTTACGGTCATTACCTATGCAGTTCTTGTACTTTTTGTCTGCATGATGGGATATTTTGCATATTTCCAGTTTGTAAAAAGTGAAGATTTTATCAATAGTCCTTATAATAAAAGACAGGATCTTTTTGCAAGGAAGGTGACGCGCGGCGAAATTATTTCTGCCGATGGCCGCATACTCGCAGAAACGATCACAGATACGGATGGGACCGAGACAAGATATTATCCGTATGCCAATATGTTTGCGCATGTCGTTGGTTTCTCTACCAACGGAAAGTCCGGACTGGAATCGATTGCTAATTTTAACCTGCTGCGCTCCCACACGATGACTTTGGAGAAAGTGGTCAATGAACTTCAGGGAGAGAAGAACATTGGTGACAATGTGGTGACAACGTTAAATTATGATCTGCAGGATACGGCATACGAGGCATTAGGAAAATATGATGGAGCCATTGTCGTGATGGAGCCATCGACCGGGAAAATACTTGCCATGGTGTCAAAACCGGATTACGATCCAAATAATATCGCAGAAGACTGGGATGAACTGACAGCAGAAGACAGTGAGAGCTCTGTGCTGCTAAACCGTGCGACGCAGGGACTTTATCCGCCGGGGTCTGTGTTTAAAATTTTTACGACATTGGAATATGTACATGAAAACAGTGATTATGAAGATTACTCCTTTGACTGCAATGGTAAATTCACAGAGGGGGATTCGGTCATTCACTGTTACAAAAACAAGCGACACGGACAGGAAGATCTGATCGGCTCATTTGCCGATTCCTGTAATTCTTCGTTTGCATCGTTAGGTCTTACTCTGAATCCGGATTCTTTTACAGAGCTGTGCGACAGCATGCTCTTTAATACGAGCCTTCCACTCAGGTTTGAATCCTCAAAGAGCAGTTTCTCGCTGGATGCGGATGCAGATGTGTCTACGGTGTTAGAGACGTCCATCGGGCAGGGAAAAACGCTGGTGACACCGATGCATATGGCGCTTGTTGTGTCAGCGATCGCCAATGACGGAGTACTCATGAACCCTTATCTGATCGATCACACGGAAAATTATAATGGTATCGTGGTTGATGCATATGAACCGACAGAATATGGAACACTTTTTTCAACGGAGGATGCATCTTTAATGCAGACCTTTATGAGAGAAGTTGTGGAGGATGGAACCGGAGAACGTCTCTCGGGGCAGAGTTATACTGCCGCGGGAAAAACAGGAACGGCAGAGTTTTCAACGTCCTCAAAGGCTTCCCATGCATGGTTTGTGGGTTATGCCCACCGTGAGAACAAGGAAGATATTGCGGTTGCGATTATAGTGGAAGATTCCGGATCAGGCAGTGAGTATGCGGTTCCAATCGCAAAAAAGATTTTTGATGCATATTATCAGTAAATGGGACAGGAAAGATATTTCAGTATTGGTTGCATGAAAAAACGAAAAGTATTATACTTATAACAAAAAACCACATCAGGAGGTATTGCAATGATCGAGGCAACAAGTTGTGGCGGTGTGGTAATATTTCGAGGTAAGATACTTCTCTTATATAAGAATTATAAGAATAAATATGAGGGCTGGGTTCTTCCGAAAGGAACTGTGGAAGAAGGGGAAGAATTCAGGGATACTGCGACTCGTGAAGTGTTAGAGGAGACAGGAGCGGCGGCAAGTATCATTAAGTATATTGGAAAGAGCCAGTATACGTTTACCGTGCCGGAGGATACCGTGGAGAAGGAAGTACACTGGTATCTGATGATGGCAGACAGTTATTACAGCAAACCACAGCGTGAGGAATATTTTGTTGATTCCGGATATTACAAATATCATGAGGCTTATCATCTGCTTAAATTTGCGAATGAGAAGCAGATTTTAGAGAAAGCTTATAATGAATATCTGGAGTTGAAGAAAAACAATTTGTGGGGCAGCCACAAGTACTTTTAATGTGAGGATTCGCATGAAATGGTATGACGATTTATACGTAGGCGAGAGCATCGTACATAAGACAAATAAGATCAAATGGAAAATTCGTCATAATGCAGGGCAGATTAATATTTACGTGATCACTCTGGCATCAGGTGAGAAGAATTTATTAGATATCATTCCTTCACATGAACTGCTGCAGAAGGGCTACCCGAAGAAGCAGTTATATGTCATTGGATTGGCAAAAGGATATGATGAGGCAGTGGAAGTCGCTGCGTCTGTGATCGATGAAGTTTACCGCCAGACCGGGGCATTCGAGGTAGCTTCATATCTCAGGGAAAAAAGGAGGAGAAAAGCAGAATGACCGCCGTGTTACTCACAATCTTAAAAATCATTGGGATTGTGCTGCTGGTGATTCTTGGAATCATGCTTTTTCTGCTGGCAGTCTTATTGTTTGTACCGGTACGTTATTCCGTGAAAGGAACAGTCGATAACAATATCACCGCAGAGGGCAAAATAAGCTGGTTATGTTCGATATTCCGATATGATTTTATGTTTCAGGAGCAGGACTTGAACGGCGAAGTCCGGATATTTGGCTTTCGTCCGAGGAAAAAAGAGAGAGTATCGGAAGAAGAGCTGGAGGAGGAAGCTGTTCCTGAAGTAAAAGACGGGGTGGAAGAGGTTGTTTCTGATCTTGTTTCCACTGCCGGGGAAGAAGATAAATCGGAGAAAAATCCGATTAAGCCAGAACAGGATCAAGAGGTAGATTCTCATAAGGGCAGGCAGAACAGAAAATCATCCGGTAAAAATTCCCAACCATCCGGAAAAAATATTTTCATGCGGATGTGGGATAAAATAAAAAGCTTCATGAAAAATATAAAAAAATTTTTCATGAGTATACGAAAGAAACTGACCGGTTTCAAAGAGTTCGTAGTAAAAGTCAAAGAGATTGTGACGGACACGAAAAATCAGTATGCTGTGAGGCGATTGTGGGAAGAATTATTGTATCTGCTCAAACATTTTGGCTTTCGGAAAATTCATACAGAACTGACGTTTGCGTTGGCTGATCCGGCACTTACCGGACAGGTGTTAGGCGTTTTGTGTATGGTGCCGTTCCTTTATCAGTATGATTTTCATATTTTCCCTGATTTTGAATCAGAATCGTTTTATATCAGGGGCAGCTATGATGTAAAGGGTAGAATCCAGCTTATCTTTTTGCTGGTTACCGCGATTCGTTTGCTGACAGATAAAGATATCCGAAGTTTTCTTAAAAAGTTGTTAGATCACAGAGAATAAAATTCATATACGAAAAAACAGGTAAAATAGAAAGGTGGTAGTTACAATGGGAGACAATAGTTTTCATACAACAGTAGAATCCTTATTCAAGGGAATGGACAGTTTCATTACAACAAAAACGGTGGTAGGCGATGCAATCCATATCGGTGATACCATTATTTTACCATTGGTGGATGTTTCCTTTGGCGTGGCAGCCGGAGCGTTCAGCCAGGAGAAGAAAAATAACGGTGCCGGTGGTATGGGCGGAAAGATCACACCGAGTGCTGTGTTAGTCATTCAGAATGGCACAACCAAGCTTGTCAATATCAAGAATCAGGATGGTCTTACAAAAGTGCTTGATATGGTGCCGGACTTTGTGAACAAATTCACATCAAAAGGTGAGAAAGATAATATTGTGGAAGAATCAGAAGATGATTCGGCTGCAAAGAAAACAGCAGCAAAAGAGATGGAGCAGATCTTAAGTGATTCGGTAAATAAAGAGGAAGCGTAATTTAGCAAAATTATTTGGACAAAAAGAACAGAGGCATGGATATTACAAAAGGACATATATTAATAATGATATATGTCTTTTTTGGTGCCAGAATGAAACGTATCATAGGCTTTGCGTTATTCTTTTTCGGGCTTGGAATGCTTGCGATGTTTCTGATTCCAAGCGATTTCTGTGGGATTTTGATTATGATTGGATGTATCCTGCTTGGATACTATCTGTTTTGCTGCTGTTAGAAGAGCAGTGTATCTGTTTTCATTTGAAAATTTTCTGAATCAGGACAAAAAAAGAGAACTGCAATGCAGTTCTCTACGTTTCAAGACTAAGCTCTCTCAACTTTTCCGGATCTCAAACAGGAAGCACATACATATAATTTTCTAGGTGTTCCGTTAACTTTGCAGCTAACACGTTTGATGTTTGATTTCCAAACTCTATTTGATCTTCTATGTGAATGGCTTACTTTAATTCCGTAATGATTGCCTTTTCCACAAACTGCACAATTTGCCATTTGCTTTGCACCTCCTCGCATCTTTCTAAGCCTATATGTATGAACAGGCTCACAACATGATTTATTCTATCAGAAAAAAAAAGATATTGCAAGTGAAAATTAAAAAAAATATAAAAAATGTAATTTATGACTATGAATTTTGGAAAAAAGCGGTTATAATAGACACTAAACTAGCGTTATTATGTGTGAGAGAGAAAACTGGTCAGGCAGTGGCTTTCTTACAAATATAAAGAAAGGCATGGTTAATGAGTATGAATGGACAGATGGAGACCAAATTAGGTAAGGTTACGATAGACCCTGAAGTAATTGCATTATATGCAGGTTCTGTTGCGGTAGAGTGTTTCGGGATCGTAGGCATGGCTGCTGTCAATATGAAAGACGGACTGGTAAAATTATTGAAGAAAGATTACCTGACACATGGTATTAACGTGTCTGTGAATGAAGATAATAAAATTACAATCGATTTTCATGTGATCGTTTCTTATGGTGTGAGCATCAGTACAGTGACCGATAATCTGATCGAGACAGTCAGATACAAAGTGGAGGAGTTCACTGGAATGGAAATTGAGAAGATTAACATTTACGTTGAAGGCGTACGTGTCATTGATTAAGGAGGATTTTAAAAGTGGAAGTCACTACAATAAATGCTGAACTTTTTGCCAGAATGTTTCTGGCAGGAGCTAACAACTTAGAGGCTAAGAAGGAATGGATCAATGAGCTGAATGTGTTCCCTGTTCCGGATGGAGATACCGGAACGAATATGTCAATGACAATTATGTCAGCAGCAAAGGAAGTTGCAGCGATTGAGAATCCAACCATGGCCTCATTGGCAAAAGCAATTTCTTCCGGATCATTACGCGGGGCAAGAGGTAACTCTGGTGTTATCTTATCCCAGTTATTCCGTGGTTTTACAAAGGTGATCGCAGAATATGATGAACTGACCGTACAGATTCTTTCAGATGCATTTCAGAAGGGAACCGAGACTGCATATAAGGCAGTTATGAAACCGAAAGAAGGAACAATACTTACGGTTGCCAAAGGAATGTCTGATAAAGCTGCCGAGTTAGGAGAGGAGACAGACGACCTCGCATATTTCTGTGAGGAGATCATCAAAGAGGGTGACCATGTTCTGAGCAAGACACCGGATATGCTCCCGGTTTTAAAACAGGCAGGCGTTGTGGATTCCGGCGGACAGGGCTTAATGCAGGTATTAAAAGGTGCATTTGATGCTCTTATGGGCAAAGAAGTGGATTACAAGGTTGAGACAGTTTCTACAGGAAGCAGCAGTCAGGGTACAGCTTCTAATTCTTATATTGACGCACAGGCAGAGCAGGAGATTACCTTTACTTACTGCACACAGTTTTTGATCATGTTAGAGCATCCGTTCACGGAGAATCAGGAGACAGAGTTTAAGAGCTATTTAGAGTCCATCGGTGATTCTATCGTTGTAGTTGCAGATGATGAGATCGTGAAAGTACATGTACATACCAATGATCCGGGTATGGCAATGCAGAGAGGTCTTACTTACGGAAGCCTTACAACTATTATTATTGAGAACATGCGTTTAGAGCGTGATGAGAAGATTTCTGCAATGAAAGAAAAAGAGATGCAGAACACTGCAAATGCAGAGAACGAGATCAGGGCAGCAGAGGGAAATGAGCCGGAAGTTCCAGCAGAGGAAAAGGAGATGGGATTCATTTCTGTAAGCATCGGAGAGGGTATCAATGAGATTTTCCGTGGACTGGGCGTGGACTATATCATCGAAGGTGGACAGACCATGAACCCAAGTACGGAAGATATGCTCAATGCAATCGAGAAAGTGAATGCGAAGAATATTTTTATTCTTCCGAATAATAAAAATATTATAATGGCAGCAAATCAGGCAGCTTCCCTGACAGAGGATAAGAACATTATTGTAATTCCTACCAAGACGATTCCACAGGGCATTACAGCACTTGTCAATTATATTCCGGACAGCACACCGGAAGACAATGCGGAGCGTATGGGTGAGGAGATTCAGCTTGTTAAGACCGGTCAGGTGACTTATGCAGTCCGCGATACTGTGATCGATGACAAAGAGATCAAACAGGATGACTACATGGGAATCGGTGACAAGGGAATTCTTTCCGTTGGCACAGACATGGAGAAAACGGTTCTTGAGATGATCGGTGAAATGATCGATGAGGATTCTGCAATTTTAAGTATTTACTATGGCGAGGAAATGAACGAGGATTCTGCCAACGAGATCGCAGAAAAAGTGGAAGAGGAATATCCAGATGTAGAAGTGGAAGTACATTACGGTGGACAGCCAATTTACTATTATGTGATTTCCGTAGAATAAAAGTATGAGATTAAATTCATCCATAAAAGAAGTGAAAGGGATCGGCGATAAAACAGCCGGTCTTTTTCTTAAAATAAATATTGAGACAATCCGGGATCTGATTTCCTATTTTCCAAGAACTTATGTGCAGTTCCCGGAGATCAAACGTCCTGACGAAGTGGTGGAGGGGGAGACTGCGGCAGTCATAGGGCAGATCCGGCAGACTCCGGTTGTGAAGAGAGTGCGCAGCATGCAGATCACGGTGACTTCGATTGCCGGCATGGGAAAACGCCTGGAACTGGTGTGGTTTCGGCTTCCATACATCAAAAACAGCCTTCATCCGGGCGAAAATTATGTGTTTTACGGCAAGGTACAACACAAAAACGGAAGGTTTGTCATGGAGCAGCCGGCAATTTATAGGCCGGAAAAATATGAGGCGATGGAGCATTTGCTGCTTCCGGTTTACACCCTGCCGAAAGGATTATCAAATCAGCTTATGCTGAAAGCAGAGCGGTCTGTTTTGGAGGAAGAACATTTATTCCGGGATTATCTGCCGACAGAACTGCGGGAAAAGCATCAGCTCTGTGAGTATAATTATGCAATCAAACAGATTCATTTCCCGGACGATATGGAGACGTTGATCGAGGCAAGAAAACGGCTTGTGTTTGACGAACTCTTTTTATTTATCTTAAACCTGCAATATCAGAAGGAAAAGAAGGAAAAAGAGAAAAATCAGTTTTCTTTCCAGTCGGATGATTTTGTGGAGCAACTGATCGAAAAACTGCCTTATAAACTCACAAATGCCCAATTGCGGGCATTGTCAGAGGTTCGGGCGGACATGCGGAGTGACTACGTCATGCAGCGTCTGATTCAGGGAGATGTCGGTTCCGGAAAGACGATCATTGCTTTTTTGGCGATGGCAGACACTGCGCACAATGGCTGTCAGTCTGCGATTATGGCACCGACGGAGGTGCTTGCAAGACAGCATTACGAATCATTTCAGAGCATGTGCGAGATATTTGGACTGGATTTTCCAGTGATTCTTATCACGGGTTCCATGACTGCAAAACAGAAAAAGCTGGCATATCAGGAGATTTTAGATCATCCGGATGCGCTGATCATCGGAACACATGCGCTGATACAGGAAAAGGTGATTTATCAGAACCTTGCGCTTGTGATCACAGACGAGCAGCACCGGTTTGGCGTAAAACAGCGGGAAACATTTTCAGAAAAAGGAACAAAGCCGCATATTCTTGTCATGAGTGCGACTCCGATTCCACGGACGCTTGCCATTATTTTATACGGTGATCTGGACATTTCCGTGGTAGATGAGGTGCCGGCAAAACGTCTGCCCATCAAAAACTGTGTGGTGGACACCAGATACCGTCCGAAAGCGTATCAGTTTATCGAAAAAGAGGTGGCTGCCGGTCATCAGGCGTATGTGATCTGTCCGTTGGTGGAAGAAAGCGAGAACATGGAGGCAGAGAATGTCACAGACTATGCGAAGCGTCTGAAAGAGGAACTGACGGATACGATTGAAATCGGGCTTTTACATGGGCAGATGAAACCTGCACAGAAAAATGACGTTATGGAACGGTTTGCAGCAAATGAGATACAGGTGCTCGTATCAACTACAGTTGTAGAAGTTGGAGTGAATGTTCCGAATGCAACGGTTATGATGATCGAAAATGCGGAACATTTTGGCCTTGCACAGCTTCACCAGCTTCGCGGTCGTGTCGGACGAGGGGATGCGCAGTCATACTGCATTATGGTCAATTGCAGCAACTCCAAGGAGTCACAGAAACGTCTGGATATTTTGAATCACTCCAACGATGGCTTTAAGATTGCAAGTGAGGATCTGAAACTGCGCGGACCCGGGGATTTCTTTGGTATCCGGCAGTCCGGTGAAATGCAGTTTGCGCTTGCGGATATCTATCAGGATGCCTATATTATGCAGCGCGCAAGCGAGGAAGTTGCGGATATTTTAGGAAAAGACCCGGAACTTTCCAGCGAGGATCATAAAAACCTGAAAGACTATCTGGAACTGTTTTTGTCAGACCAGAGAAATAAATTAAATTTATAACAAATGAAGCAGTAAAAACTTCATAAAACACGTAGAAAGAACCCTGGATCATATCAATCCAAGGTTCTTTTCTTGTTCAGGGAAATTTATTTTCGGAAACTTTATTTCCCTGACATCTGCTGTTCCTGTGCTTCAATCATTTTCTTAACCATATAGCCGCCGACAGAACCATTCTGTCTGGAAGTTAAGTCTCCGTTGTAACCATCTTTTAATGGTACACCGATCTCGCCTGCCACCTCATATTTGAAACGGTCTAAGGCACTCTTTGCTTCTGGAACGGCTGCTCTGTTAGATGAACGATTTGACATAGTAAGTCCTCCTTTGTTTTTTAGGTCTTTTTTCTGCTCTGGTTTATTTTAAGAACATTCAAAAATTTCTTTTTGTTTGTTCAGTGATAGTATGTGATTTTTTATATGGAATACACATGCAGTTTTTTGCAATAGTGCCAATTATTTCTTTAAAATATGTAAGCGCTTACAAAAAATATATTTACAAACAGGAGAACATTGATTATGATGGATATAGAAGGTAGACAATTGCGAAACTCATGAAAAACTAAATTGAATTGTGAAAAATTAACAAAAGACATGAAAGACATTGGGGAACCGCCGGCACTTAGAAGGCAGATACAACGGTAAGTTGTGTCTGGCTTCTTAGTACCGTTGCGAGTGACACATAGCGAGAGCGTGTCTTGAATGTTTTTGTTGATTTTGAACAATTGAAAGAAGAGTAGATGAGTTTCGCAAACGCCTAGATATAGAAGGTTAAAAAAGGAGAAGAACTATGGATCAAATCGAAAAGTATATTGAGGAACTAATGGAAAAAAGTACACCGGATCGTCCCATCTGGAACATCGAAAAAATCATGCAGGGGTTAAAATCCACATGGAATTACATTGATGGATGTATGATCAAAGCGATTCTGGAAATGTATGCGATCACGAAAGAGGATAAATACTTGAAATTTGCAGATGATTTTATTGACTGCAAAGTGAATGCAGATGGGACAATTGAGGGGTATGATGTCAATGAATTAAATATTGATAATGTGAATGCGGGAAAAACACTGTTTGAGCTTTTTGACCTGACAGGAAAAGAAAAATACAGAAAAGCAATTGATCTTGTTTACAGTCAGGTTGCACAGATGCCGCGCACGAAAGAGGGGAACTTCTGGCACAAAAATATCTATCCGGATCAGGTCTGGCTGGACGGGCTGTATATGTGTCAGCCGTTTTATATGGAATATGAGACCCGTTTTCATGATAAAAAAAATTATGACGATATTTTCCAGCAATTTTTTAATGTTGAAAAAAATATGAGGGATCCAAAGACCGGATTATACTATCATGCGTATGATTCATCCAGAGCAATGTTCTGGTGCGATAAAGTCACCGGGTTGAGCCAGAACTTCTGGCTGCGCGCACTGGGCTGGTTTTCCATGGCACTGCTTGATACACTAGACAAAGCAGACGCATCGGCTGCAGGAGAATCTTACGAAAAATTAAAACAAATATTTGTCGAAATCATGGATGCTATGTTAAAATATCAGGATGAGAGCGGTATGTGGTATCAGGTCGTGAATTTCGGCGGTATGGACAAAAACTACCTCGAAACAAGTGGAAGCTCTATTATGGCATATGCACTTTTAAAAGGTGTCCGTCTTGGATTTTTGTCGGAAAGCTATCGCGCATACGGTGAGAAGGCTTTTCATGGAATCTGTGATAACTATCTTTCCACGGATGAAAATGGAAACCTCCATCTGGGCGGAATCTGTCTCGTGGCAGGCTTAGGCGGCGCAAACAGACGGCCGGGAACCTATGATTATTATATGTCAGAGCCGGTTGTCAAAGATGACGCCAAAGGTGTCGGACCATTTTTGCTTGCCTATACAGAGATGCTCCGCCTGAAAAAATAGCACGCCATTTTGAACAATGTCACTGCAAAACTGCTCATTCGATAAATCAATATGAAGGAAGTAAAGTAGAATGAAACGTTATTTTGATTTTGACATGAATGATTATAAAGACAAAAAATGTAATTTTCATTCGCACACGGTGCGCTGCCAGCATGCAGTGGGAGAAGAGCGGGAATATGTCGAGGAGGCAATTAAGGAAGGATTTGAGGTGATCGGCTTTTCCGACCATTCCCCTTATTTATTCAAAAATGGATATGTGTCAAGGATTCGTATGACAATGTCACAGTTGGAAGATTATGTAAAAACCATTGAGGCATTGAAAAAAGAATATCGGGAGGATATCACGATTTTCCTCGCACTGGAAATGGAATATTTTCCGGGGATTTTTGAGCCGACAATTGAAGAAATCAGACAGTATCCAATGGATTATCTGCTTTTGGCACAGCATTTTTTCTATGAAAATGAAAGTTTTATCAGTGTAAGGAAAAACTGGACGGATGAAATGCATCTGAAAAGCTATGTAGATCTGCTGACAAATGCACTGGATACCGGATATTTTAATATGGTGGCACACCCGGATATCGTAAACTTCACCGGAGATGAAGCATTGTATACAAAGTACATGAAAAAGCTTGCAGACAGATTAAAAGACGAGCAGATTCCAATTGAAATTAATGTGAATGGTTTCCGGGAGTTGTGCAATTATCCAGATCGCAGGTTTGTAAAACTTGGCGTGGAAAATGGAAATGATTTTATTGTAGGTGTAGACGCGCATGATCCGAATGAGTATCATGATCTGGCATCTTATAAAGGATGTATCAAAATGGCAGAAGATTTCGGAGGAAAGGTATTCTGGAAATAAAAAATATCGTAGGGGTTGTGCCTCCCCTACGATATTTTTTTAATCTGAAACCAGCGTCAGCCCTGAAATATCCGGATGGATGGTCAGGGAGTAGTTTGTGTAGTACACGACAAATCCCGGCGCGGCCCCGTTTGGTTTCTTGACATTTTTTTTCTGTAGATAATCAATCTCCACTTTTTCATCTTCACGTCCTTTGGAGTAATATCCGGCAAGCATTCCGGCTTCCTCGAAAACGCGGTCCGGCAATTCTTCATTGTTGGATTTTACGATGACGTGGGAACCCGGCATTCCTTTTGCATGGAACCACCAGTCATTTCCGGTTGCAAACTTGAAAGTGAGTTCATCGTTCTGGTAATTATTTTTCCCAACATAAATATCATAGCCGTCGGAGGAGCGGTAGTGGAACGGCTTGCTCTTGATTTTGGCTTTTTTATCCGTCTTTTTGCGCTTGATATAGCCAAATTCGATCAGCTCCTCTTTGATCTGTACGAGATCATCTTCCGTCAGGGCAATGTCTAAAGCCGTGGAGATACTTTCGAGATGTTCGATCTCCGTCTTTGTCTCCTCTGTCAGCTTGGTGAGTGCCTCATAAGTACGCTTTAATTTGTTGTATCTGTCAAAATATTTCTGCGCATTTCCCTTGGCATCTAACTGTGAGTCGAGCGGAATGGTGATCATCTCGTTGGTGTAATAGTTCAGTGCCTCTAACTTTTTCGCACCTTCCTCTAAACCATAGCCGTAGGTGTGGATCAGCTCACCGCATACTTTATATTTATCCCGTTTTTCTGTGTCTTTCAACTGCTTTTCCTGCAATTGGTATTTCTTGCGGTTGCGGTCTAAGGCAGTGGAAACGATTTTTCTCAAATCAACGGATTTCTGACGGATTCTTGTATACACATTTTTGGAAGCATAATATTCCTCCAAAACCTGTGAGATGGAATCAAAATTTTTGGCATCATAGTCCGAAAACTGTGTGAGCTCGATGCAGGAAAAATCAATCGGTTCTTTTCCTTTAAAAATAATGTTTGGTTTGTAGGTATGATTTTTCACATCCTCTGCAATCCAGGTGAGATTGTTAAATAAATGCTTTTTGCCGTCGTCATCCAGCGAGTCGACCGGCATATCTCCGTCAATGGAACTGCGGTGGCAGATTTCGGAGGCAAGCAGAGGACTTAAGCCTGTAAAAGAAGAGTAGAGAGCCTTTGTGATGGAGGTCGGTTTCTTCATAACCATATCCATAAAGGCTTCTTCCGTAACTTCGAGCGGGTTTAAACGGTCATCCTGTGTGGCAGGAATGCAGTAGTCGCGCCCCGGAAGCACTTCACGCAGGGAACTCATCATCGATGAGATATGTTTGATACTGTCAATAATTTTTCCATCACTGTTACAGAAAATGATATTGCTGTGTTTTCCCATCAGCTCTACGATCAGGGTTTTTTGGCAGAGATCGCCCATTTCATCCAGATGTTCAATATCAAAGTGAATGATACGTTCCATATGCGGCTGGTAAATCTTTATGATCCTTCCGTTTGCAATATGCTTGCGCAGCACCATACAGAAGTTTGGTGCGGTCATAGGGCTTGGTTTATTCTGACCGGTCAGATATAGAAATGGCAGGGATGCGCTTGCGGACATGGCAAGGCGGAACTGTCCGTTACTTCCTTTACAGGTGAAGAGCAGTTCGTCGTTTTCCGGCTGCGCAATCTTGCTGATCTTTGCATTTAAAATTGTCTGGTTTAATTCATATACGATATTGGAAATCACAAATCCATCAAGAGCCATTTTGTGCACCTCTTATTCTAAAAAATTTGCCTGGAATTACCGGGCGCATGGTTCATTATAACGGATTCTACGAAATCTGCATAGATGCAATATATAATTTCAAAAGCCGGATCGCATAATCACGCTGTTGCTTTGAACAGCCTGAGAGAATATGGATCACTGCAAGTTCATCATTTTCCTGCCGTCTTGCCTCTTCGTCTGTCTGTTCCCCGAACATCATATAATCAAGGCTCATGTCGAGACACTCAGAAATCGCAAGCATTGTTTCTGTGGACATTCCACAGGTGCCACGCTCGATATCTGAACAGTATTTCGGTGCACGGTCTATTCTCTCTGCAACTTCGTCCTGTGAAAATCCTAACTGGACTCTTTTTTTTCGAATGCGGTCGCCAACGGCTAAACGGTCATACGCTTCTCTTTTTCGGTTCATAAAAACTCCCCTTTCTCATTTGTTTCTTATTGTGTGTGATTCTCTGTATCATATTCTTGCGAAAAAAACGTAGAAATAAAACACAATGGAAACGTAATTTAATAGTGAGTTTAAAAGGTATGCGAGAGATACGTTTTAAATGTGATATTGAACAAAAAACAAGTAAGATATGTCAGAAAACTGTAAGTTTCTTCTGTTGACATAATCAACGGACATGTGTATGATAGAAAATGTTTAAAACACGAAAATAAAGTATGTTTATAACACATAAGGGTAAAATTATGAAAAACAAAAGAAATCAGAAAAATATCATATGGAAGATACTGCTTATCATTTTCAGTATCGTTCTTATCATATGTCTCATAATCATTGGAATCCAAAAATATCAGCAGAAAAAGCAGCAGGAGTATTACGAAGCCTTATTGGAAAATGAGAGCACCCAGACTCAGGCGACTGAGGAGATGCCGGAGCCGGAAACGGAAGAAGCACCGGACATTTTAAAAAGCCTTGGAATTGAAATACCGGAAAAAGACATTGATTTTGCAGCTTTGCAGGAAGAGAACAGCGATGTGTATGCCTGGATCTATGTGCCGGGAACCAATGTCGATTACCCGGTATTACAGCACCCGGAGGATGATACCTATTATCTGGAACACAATATGGACGGATCAAAAGGGCTTCCGGGCTGTATTTACTCGGAGAGCGTGAACACGAAAGATTTTACCGATCCGAATACGGTTTTATACGGTCATAACATGAAAAACGGAAGCATGTTTGCATCTTTGCATAATTTTGAGGATCAGCAGGTGTTTGAGGAAAACCCTTACTTCTATATTTATACGGAAGATAAAACCTATGTGTATGAAATTTTTGCTGCTTACAAATACAATGCGATCCATCTGATCTATAACTTCGACCTTACTAATCCGGAGATTTTTCAGAATTATCTGGATCAGATTTTTGAGATCCGCGATATGAGCGCAAATATCAGGCAGGATGTTACGGTCAATGCAGACAACCGCATTGTCACATTGTCGACCTGTGTTTCCGGTGAGAAAAACATGCGTTATCTTGTACAGGGAGTTTTACTGAATGAATAAACAAAAAAGTACAGAACAGACAAAAAAACAACAGAAAACATGGATAAAAATCATAAAGATCGTGGGAATTGTACTGATATGCCTGATTCTTTTTGCACTTATCGCATTTGGAGTGCTAAGGGCACTTGGAAAAAGTGGAATCAGAAAAAATATTTCAGGCGAAGCACCGGTACTTGAATCCACGGAATCAACCGAAGAGGGCTGGCAGGATGGATGGATCCGCTATAATGGTCAGATCTATGCCTACAACGAAGATATCATGACATTTCTCGTCATGGGTGTTGACAATGACGATGTTGTAAAAAAGGCAAAAGACGGTCTGAGCGGCGGACAGGCTGACGCAATGTTTCTGGCAGTCATGAATCCGCATGATAAATCTGTTTCCATTATTGCGGTCAACCGCAATGCGATGGCGCTTGTGGATGTCTATGATGAGGATGGCGTTTACATGGGACAGTATACCAAGCAGATCACTTTACAGCACGGTTATGGTGACGGCATGGAATTAAGCTGTGAGCGGAGTGTGGCGGCAGTGTCGAGACTTTTTTACAATCTTCCGATCAGTGGTTATGCGGCGATCAACATGGGAGCAATCCCGGCTTTAAACGATGCAGTTGGCGGCGTACAGGTGACGGTTTTAGATGATGTCATATACCCGGAATACGATATGGATCTCCATCAGGGGGATGAAGTGACGCTGACCGGACATCAGGCTTACTGGTATGTGCGCGGAAGAAATGAAAATGTGTTTAACAGCTCTTCCCTGCGTTTAGAGCGCCAGAAACAATTCCTGACCACGTTTATTGCACAGGCAAAAAACCAGGCAATCACAAATCCGTCCATTGCGGTAGATTTATACAACACCATATCCAAATATATGGTGACAGACATTGACATTACGAAATTTACATACCTCGCTTCTGAGGCTTTGGGATACAACTTTGATATCAGCCATTTGTACACCATGCAGGGTGAGACACTGATGGGAGATAAATATGAGGAATTTTATGTCGATGATGATGCGCTGTACCAGCTCATCATTGACGTGTTCTACGAACCGGTAGAATCAGAGGATATTAAGTAAGGAAATTCCTTATTTAATATAGAAACCACATGGAATACGTGAGGAAAGGAGGAAAACAAGTTATGAAGAAAAAAATCGCAGTCGTACTTACAGCATTAATGGTTATGGCTATGGGAACAACAGCTTTCGCTGCAACAAGCCCAACAACCAAAACATCTGAGACAACTACAGCAGAGGCTACTGCTTACGCTAACGTTACAGTAGCAGCAGGCGGCATCGTGATCGATGGCGTGGCTTCCACAGCAGCTCCAACTGTAAAAGCTGTTACAACAGCTCAGGTTGAAGCAGCTCAGACACAGGCAGTTGCAAGCGTAGCTCCTACAGCTAAAGTTTTACAGATGATCGATGTAACTCTTCCTGTTTCTTTCGAGAAAGCACAGTTGACATTCTCTGTTAACGGTGTGACAGCAGGACAGAAAATCGCTGTTTTACATCAGAAACATGACGGAAGCTGGGAAGTTATCAACCCGGATTCAGTTGGAAACGGAACTGTAACAGCTACATTTACATCTCTTTCTCCAATCGCATTTGTTGCATACAATGCATCAGCTCAGACAGGAGAAACAACACCTGTTTTACCAATTATTGTGCTTATCTGTGCAGCAGGTATCGCAGTATGCGGAGCAAAAGTTAAATTTAACAACTAATTTTATGAGTCTTAAGATTTATAAAAGGAAAAGAATGAACATGTGGTAGTTCCTGCAAAAGCAGGAATAACAGGCGGTCTGTGTCATGCAGACCGCCGGAAAAAGAACTGACAGGATGAAGTAAAATGAAGCATGCATTAATAATCACAACCATCAGCGGATTCGTACCGCAATTTGAAATGAATGATGTGAGAATCTTACAGGAGAATGGTTATACGGTTCATTATGCATCCGATTTTGAAAATCCGATTTACAATATCGATCAAACCCAGTTGAAAAGAGACGGACTGATTTTACATCATATCGATATCAGAAAAAGTCCGTTTCAGATCACAAAAAATACAAAAGCATTTTTACAGTTAAAACAGATCATCAGAAAAGAACAGATCAGTCTGGTACATTGCCACAATCCAATGGGTGGCGTGGTGGGAAGGCTTGCCGCAAAAGCTTCCGGAAGAGAACCATATGTTGTATACACGGCACACGGGTTTCATTTTTATGAGGGGGCACCGAAGAAAAACTGGCTGCTCTACTATACGGCAGAGAGGTTTCTGGCAGCATTTACCGACCGGATCATTACAATCAACAGAGAAGATTATGAGAGAGCAAACCGCTTTCGTTTAAAAGAGCATGGATGTGTGGAACAGATTCCGGGCGTCGGTGTGAATATAGAGAAGTTCCGGAAAAAACCGGAACTGAGAGAAATAAAAAGAAAAGAACTGGACATCCCGCCAGATGGATTTCACATTGTTTCGGTGGGAGAACTTGTGGAAAATAAAAATCATGCAGTCGTGATCGAGGCAGTTGCCCGGTTACACGATGAAAACATTTATTACAGTATCTGTGGCAAAGGCCCTTACAGGGAAACATTAGAACATCTGATCCAGAAACATCATCTGGAAAAGCAGGTCAGACTGTTAGGCTATCGCAATGATGTGCAGGATGTTCTGCAGAGTGCAGACTGCTTTGCATTTCCATCTAAGAGAGAGGGACTAGGGATTGCAGCCATCGAGGCGCTGGCATGTGAAGTCCCGGTGATCGCATCGGATAACCGCGGAAGCAGGGAGTACATGTGTCATCTGGAAAATGGCATTGTCTGTCAGGCGGATAAAGTGGCAGATTTCATGCATGCGATCTGCCGTATGAGACAGTCCAGGCAGCTACGCAGGGAAATGGGAGAGCATGGGAGAAGGACAGCAGAAAGATTCAGCATAGAGGCAACAGATAAAATAATGCGCCGTGTCTATCAGGAGATCAGCGTGACGCAGGAAAGAAAGCGATAAAAGCGTATGGGGGCAGAGTTTGAAAAACAAGTCTCTGTGATCATGGGAGTTTACAACCAGTGGAACAGAGAGGCACTGCAAAAAGCAGTAAAGTCCATATTGAACCAGACACTCACGGATTTCGAGTTCATCATTTACGATGACGGTTCCGATCCGGAGGTGGCAGGTTATATCAGAGAATTAGAAAAGCTTGACGAGAGGATTGTCCTGATTGGAAAAGAGGAGAATCACGGTCTGGCTTTTTCCTTAAATATGTGTATTGGCGCTGCAAAAGGAAAATACATTGCCCGCATGGATGCAGACGATATCGCACTGCCGGAGCGTCTGCAGGTGCAGTATGATTTTATGGAGCGGCACAAAGAGTATGCGTGGTGTGGCTGCAATACGAGATTATTTGATGAAAACGGTATCTGGGGAGAACGCAAAATGCCGGAACTTCCGTCCGATAAAGACTATCTGCCGTTTTCTCCCTTCATACATCCAACGGTCATGTACCGCAGAAAACTATTTGAAAAAAATGAGGGCTATCATGTTTCCCCGGAAACATTGCGCTGTGAAGATTATGAGATATTCATGCGTCTGCATCAGCTTGGTTATCAGGGGTACAACATTCAGCAATACCTGTTTGCGTACCGGGAGGACAAGCAGTCTTTTCAGAAACGCAGATTTCACTTCCGGATCAACGAGGCAAAACTCCGCTACCGGAATTTTAAAGCCATGCATCTGCTGTTTCCCTTGGGCTGGCTCTATGTAATCCGTCCGGTTGTGGGCGGTCTGATTCCGCCTGGAATCGTTGCGTTATTAAAACGCGGTGAGACATGGTGGAAATCCAAAAAAGAACAGATGCCCGAAAATGCCAGATTGGAGTATAGCAGTTATGAATCCGACCGACCGCAGAGAACAGAGACTACAATCTTATAAAAAAGCCCAATCCGAGAAAGAAATCTATGAGAGTGTGCTTGCGCCGACACTTTATGAGTATGTGCTGTGGGTTTTGCAGGAGACTCTGCAAAGCGGAAAAAAGCGGCTTTACTTTCTGGCAAGGGATGGCTATCAGATGTATCTTGCCGCACAACAGCTCTGCAAACAATATGATTTGGACATCGAGTGCAGATATCTCAAAGTGTCAAGATATGCGGTGCGTGTGCCGGAATATCATCTTCTCGGGGAACGCTGTCTGGAACGCATTTGTGTCGGAGGAATCGATGTGACCTTTGAAAAAATCATGCAGCGTGCAGCACTGACAGACAAAGAGGCAGAGGAGATCGCAGCACTTGCCGGGTACACGGAGAATTACAGAAAAGTCATCAATTATCACGAGGTCATGCAGTTAAAAGACCGCTTAAAAAAGATACCACTTTTATTTCATTATATAGACAGACATTCCAAAGAAGCTTATGGGACAGCAATCGGCTATCTCACGCAGGAGGGGCTGCTGGAACCGGTTCCTTATGCACTGGTGGACAGCGGCTGGATCGGTACGATCCAGCAGAGCATTGAACATCTGCTCCGTCAGAAACAGCCGGACAGAAAGCTCGAAGGATACTATTTTGGTCTGTATGAGATCCCGGAAGGGGAGGAAAGGGAAAACTATCACAGTTTTTACTTCACGCCGTGGGGCGAGATCAAAAGAAAAGTACATTTCAGTAACAGCCTGTTTGAAGCAGTATTTTCTGCACCGGAGGGCATGACATTATCCTACAGGACAGAGAGCGGGAAGGATAAAATCATCTATGTTCCGGTGACAGACAGCAGGGAGAACCTGAACCGGGAACGGATCAGCCGGTATATCTGCTGGCTGGAAGAGTTTCTGCAGGAGAAAAAGCAATCATTGCCGCAGGCAGACAGCGGGTATGTGGAGGAACTTCTATCACCCTTTATGGGAAACCCGACACAGTTTGAGGCAGAGGCATACGGAAGCCTGCTTTTCTCGGATGATGTGAGAGAGGATAACAATCAGAAAGTGTCCGCAGATTTTTCAGAGCAGGAGATCAAAAACCATCATTTGCTCAACCGTCTGCTCATCATGACAGGCGTCCGGAAAAAGGTACTTCATGAGAGTGCGTGGATCGAGGGCAGCATCGCATCGTGCAAAACACTGGATGAAAAAGGCAGGGCGAGAAACCGTTTGCATGCCGTTTTCTATAAATACATCATTTATATCCGCAAGTGGCTGAAACAAAGAAACAGATAAAAACACAGTCTACATTGGCTGGAAAACAGAAAATAAAAAGACAGGAAAATGACAGTTTTGAGAAAGAATAGAGAAGAGTTAAAACAATATTATTTTGTCATCAAACAACTGGTGGACAGAGAGATCAAAAGAAAATATGCGAGGTCATTTCTCGGAGTCATCTGGAGTGTGTTAAATCCGCTGATGACCATGGCAGTTATGTCCATGATCTTCAGTACCATCTTCAAGCGCTCCATTGAAAACTATCCAATTTATTATCTGACCGGAACCATTTTCTGGCAGCTTTTTTCCGGTGCGACAAACTCCGCAATGACGGCGCTCGTCGATAACCGGACACTGCTGTTAAAAGTAAAACTTCCGAAACAGACATTTGTTCTGGCAAGGATCTATACCGCACTGACCAACTTTGGCTACACCTGTGTCGCCTATGTGCTCATGCTCGTCGTATTTCAGATCAAAATCAGCCCGGCGATGTTACTGTTTCCAATCGATGTATTTTTCTGCCTGCTGTTCTCAATGGGAATCGGGTATGTGCTTTCGATCCTATACGTGTTTTTTGCGGACATCAAATACTTGTATTCGATCGTTCTGACACTCTGGATGTACATGTCGGCGATCTTTTATCCGTATGAGAGCACGACGCTGATGATGCAGAAAGTCATCGGAAACAATCCGGTGTTTGTCTATATTGCATTTGCAAGGGACTGCGTCATGTATCAGAAATGGCCGGAGACGGATCTATGGATCAAAATGATCTTGTGGGGCATTGTAAGTTTTCTGATCGGTTACTACGTGTTCTCGAAAAAAGAAAATAATGTGATGCAGAAAATATAATGGTTAGATACAGAAGATAAAATCCATGAAGGAACAGTACAAGGAAAAAGCAGAGATTGGAGTGAAGATACAAAAGTGAGATTAAGAATCTGGGAAAAATGGAAAAGGATAATACTCCTGGGCACATTCTTTGTGTTGGCAATAGGAATACCGTGGGAAATCCGTGCGGAAAATGCAACTGTCACGTTCGGATCGAATTACTATACGGCAACCGACAATGAGACATTTCCAATCGGCGTATACCTGAATGGGGATTCGAGGATCGGAACCTATGAGGTCAAAATATCCTACGATAACAGGCGTCTGGAGTACACCGGAGGCGGTGATTCCGAGGAAAACGGAGTTATCACGTTAAGTGGAACCGGAGCCAATGCGCAGGTCAAATACATGTTAAAGTTCCAGACACGAAGCGGTGGAACGGCAGATATAAAAATAGAGAGTGCAGTGATCCACACTGCCGGAGAGAATGCAGAAGAGTTTGATGTGGCAACTCTGGCATCAACCTATGTCACGATTTCCGGTGAAGATACGGTTGTGGATGCTCCGCAGGAGGAAAGTCAGGAGACGGAAACTGAAGAAGAAAATCCGGTTTCGGATATTCCGACAGTGATGGAAGTGCCAGTGGAAGAGCAGACCTACTATCTGGTGGATCTCTCCCAGTACACGCCGGAGAACATCGATTTCCAGTATGATACCGGAACCATCACCTATCAGGGAACAGAAGTAGCTGCATATCTGTCAGCAAATGGAGATATCAGTTTTGTGTATCTGGCGGACAGTCAAAAAAACCTTTACCTGTACGCTTACAGCAGTGAAAAAGATAAACTGTATCCCTGCAATTCCATCACAGTCAACGGAGAAAAATATTACTTCATGTCTCCGTATGTGTGCAGCGAGTGGCCGCAGGAACTGACACTTGACATCATCCAGAGCGAATCGATCGTCTATGCGATGGATCTGGAAGGTCAGACCGGATTTTATAAAATCACGACCGGAAATAAGCTGGAAGCCTGGAATCCGAATGAAGGGCAGGAGAACTTTCAGAATCAGATGAAAATATTGATCATCATTCTGGCTGTGACATTAGTGATCATGTTTCTTGCAATTCTTCTGGTTATCCATATGGATAAAAATAAACAGAGGCAGGATGGTACATCTGTATCCGGGAAAACAAACAATCGCATTAAAACCAGAAAAAACAAATCAAAACAAGGAGAATCCGAAGCTTTCTCTGACACAAATGCGGCAGATGATTTTGAGATAGAAGATCTGGCACTGGATATCTCCGAGGAGGAGATCCGTGCATGGCGGGCGGAGCTGGAACAGTCTGCCGGACAAAATGCTTCCGGAAAGGATTCCGATGCAGCTGTGCCGGAGGGACGTGCAGGAGAGGAGCCTGTCATTGCTGTGAAGGATGTTACGATGCAGTTCCGGATTGCGATGAACAATGTCTCCGGTATCAAAGAGTATGTGATCCAGCTTTTGAAAAAACAGATTAGTTACCGGGAACTGCTTGCGTTAGATCATGTGTCGTTTAATGTATACAAGGGCGAAGTTGTAGGAATTATTGGGACCAACGGTTCCGGCAAAAGTACACTTCTTAAAATTGTGTCCGGAGCTTTAAAACCGAGCAGTGGCGAAGTGCAGTGCGACCGCCGGAAAGTGCAGCTGCTGACACTTGGAACCGGTTTTGATGCGGAACTGACCGCAAAGGAAAACGTGTACTTAAACGGTGCTATCATCGGTTATTCCAAAGAATTTATCGATTCCAAATATGACGAGATCGTCAGGTTTGCAGAACTCGAAGGCTTTATGGAGGAGAAAGTAAAAAACTTTTCTTCCGGTATGGTCAGCCGTCTCGGCTTTGCAATCGCAACGATCGGCGAAACCGCAGAGATTCTCATCTTAGATGAGGTGCTTTCGGTCGGGGATGAATTTTTCCGCAAGAAGAGTTTGAAACGTGTGCAAGAGATGATCCACGGAGGAGCAACAGTTTTGATTGTTTCACATGATATGAGTACAATTATTGAAAACTGTACAAAAGTTGTATGGATTGAAAAAGGAAAGTTGAAAATGTGTGGTGAGCCGAAAGTGGTTTGTGAAAAGTATAGAATGTTAAATGAATATACATAATTAAGAAAGGGAGGAACAAAAATGGAATACATAATAGTTCAAGCAGGGGGGAAAGGAACACGGTTACAACATTTAACATGTAATAAACCAAAAGCACTTGTTCCGATTGAAAATTTACCAATGATATTTCATCTTTTCAAAAAATATCCTGAAAAAAAATACATTGTAATAGCTGATTACCATAAGGAAGTGTTGCATGAGTATTTAGAAGTTTTTGCAAAAGTAAAATATCAAATTGTTGATGCAGATGGAACAGGAACATGCGCAGGTATTAAGGAGGCATTAGAACTTTTGCCAGAAGATAAATCATTTATGCTTGTTTGGTCCGATTTGATTTTGCCAGATGACTTTGAATTACCTATTGAATATGAAGGATTACATGAACCGGAAATGAATTATGTCGGTATTTCCCAAACATTTCCATGTAGGTGGTCGTATATAGATGGACAATTTGAAGAGAAAAGTACATATGAAGATGGTGTGGCAGGATTATTTCTTTTTAAAAATAAAAATGAACTTAGTGATGTGCCTAAAACAGGAGAATTTGTTCGTTGGATGAAAGAAACGAAAAAGAAATTTTTAAAAATTGGACTAGCAGGTACTAAGGAATTCGGAATAATAAATGAATTCAAAAAAGTGAATCAAGAAAGATGCAGACCTTTTAATAAAATGATTATTAAAGATGATTTAGTTATAAAAGAAGGGATAGATGAACAAGGGAAAAAACTCGCTATTAGGGAATGTGCTTGGTACGAAAAAGCTAAAAATTTTGGAATAGCTGTTTTACCTAAAATATATGAGACCAATCCTCTTAAGATGGAAAAGATACATGGAAAAAATGTATATGAATATCAGATATCTTACGAAGAAAAAAAGAATGTTTTAATCAAATTGATTGGTTCATTAAAAAAGCTTCATAATTACGAAAGTATGCCGGTTGATACTTTTAGTATGAGAGAGGCATATTATGTCAAGACAATGAAACGTATATTAAGCGTTAGAGATTTAATACCATTTGCCAATGAACAGTATATTACAATTAATGAAAAAAAATGTAGAAATGTGTTTTTTTATAAGCATGAATTAGAAAAAAAAGTCAAACAGATAAAGTGTGACCAATTTAAATTTATTCATGGAGATTGTACGTTTTCTAATCTTATGATTAGAGAAAATGGAGATCCTGTTTTAATTGATCCACGTGGATATTTTGGTTTTACAGAATTGTATGGGGATGAGCAGTATGATTGGGCGAAATTATATTATTCAATAGTTGGTAATTATGACATGTTTAATTTAAAGAAATTTAGATTGCATATAAATGAAAATTCTGTGAATTTAAAAATTAAATCAAATAATTGGGAAGATATGGAAGATGTGTTTTGGAAAGAAACAGGTGCAAATAAAGAAACAATAAAATTACTTCATGCAATAATTTGGCTATCATTAACAACATATGCATGGCAGGATTATGATTCTATTTGTGGTGCATTTTATAATGGCTTATATTACTTGGAAGATATTCTATAGTTGAAAGGCAATTGGGGATAATGAACATTAAACGTATAATTGAACAGTTAAAAAGAGTATATGCACCTATCAACCATGGACGTAAAATTTATAAAAAAATATGCAAAAAATATGGAAAAGATATATGTGTATGTATTAGTCAGCATCCTGCATTAGGAGATGCTTTTCTTACAGGAATGTATTTGGAAGAAACTAATAAATGCAAGTATATTGTTACGACGGTTGGCGAAGGGGCAGCAGAAGTTTATGAAATGTTTGGCATAGAGAACATAGAAATACTTAGTCAGATAGAAACAGACAATTTTATACGATTTTGCGAATTCATGTCTATTTCACAAGATAAAATACGTGTTTTACATCATCAAGCACTTGCGTGGAATACTGGTATTGTGTGGAATTTTCAAGGAGTACATAATATAAATTTTTTACAGCTTCTAGAAAATGTTGTATTTGATCATGCAGATATTTCAAAAAGAAAATATCCGAAAATAACAGTTAATAGTGGTAAAGAAAAAAAATGGTCAGAAATGGGAATAAAAAAAGAAGAAAGTATAATTTTGTTCCCATATGCAAATACGTTATATGCACCTCCCATATGGTTTTGGGAAAGATTGGTTCAAAATTTAAAACATATTACAGAGAATATATATACATATGTTAGCAAGGACGAAGTACCAATTTTAGGAACGAAAGCAATTTCTGAGGAAATAAAGTACATAACGCCTTTAGTTGAATATGCAGGAAAAGTTATAGGGGTTAGAAATGGCATTATGGATATAATAGGAAATTCCAGTGCAAAAAAAATTATTTTATATCCAGACTTTGGAACGGATGATTGGATTAAAGGTAATAGCATAGATTATTGGTCATTAGTTAAATTTGAATTAGCAAATAATGTTGTTGAGTTAGAATGGAACGAAGAAAATTTATTGGAAATTTTAGGAGAAATATGTCAAGAGTAAATGAATATAGTAATATTGCAGAACTATTAGATACAAAACTACGTAGGCTACGTTTTGCTCAAAAGGAATGGAATGAATTATGGGCTGATTTACAATACGAAGAAAGTGATTATATATTATTTTTCCCGGATAAGAGTAAAGAAATTAATTGTTATGGAATGAAATATATTGATACATTTTTGCAGAGAGTAAATGGAGAAAAGGCTATTATTGTAACAGATAGACAAGAGGTTAAAAAAAATGCACGTATATACTCTGAAAATATAAAAAAAATATTATTAATCAATGAAGATCAAATGATACGTTTTATTGATTTGTTTGAGTTATATGGATTTGCACCACATCTTATAGTAGTTTCATTAGATATTCCATATAGCAGGAAATCATCTAATCAAATAGGAAAAAACCATATTTCAGTGGAACAGCTAATAGCAATTGGAGTATATGGTATTATACCATTTCGCCCAATTCAAATAGGGAAAAAAATCATATGATGATATAAGGAACGAAGAATGAACAATTTAGATTTATTAAAGATTAGAGAAAATTCTATAGTAGATAATATATTTAAGGATTGTATTATTCCTGGATATGAAAAATATGAAGAGATAATAAATGAACTACCAGATGATAGCTATTTATATTTATGTCCATATGCCGGGACAGGTGATGTATATTTGTCATGCATGTATATGAATGCTTACGCAAACAAACAAAATCATAAAAATTTTTGCGTGGTAGTTGTTGGAAAAGCAAATTACAAAGTAGCTATGCTATTTAAGTTTCAGTATATTGTCAGTATTTCACAAGTAGAAGCAGATTGTTTGGTGAGACTTAGCATGGTATTGGGAAAAGACGATGAACATATAAAAATAATGCATCATGATGCTCCACAGTTACATACTGGTATTTTAGAAAATTTAAGAAATATTAATGAAATCAATTTTAATGATTTGTATTTAAATAATGTGTTTCAACTTCAGTTAAAAGATAGGCAAATGCCGCATTTTAATTATGATACTGTTGATATTGAGAACGTATTTGACAAATATAATTTGAAAAAGGGAAAGACTGTGGTGATATCTCCTTATGCGAATACATTGCCTCCATTACCCGAGTGGGTGTGGGTAAATTTGGCAGACAAATTATTTGATAAAGGATATTGTGTATGTACAAATGTGGGGACGCCTACAGAAAAAGCTATTAAAGGAACAATTCCTTTGAAATTTGAATTTGCTATATCTGTTCCATTATTGGAGCAATGTGGATATTTTATCGGTATTAGAAGTGGATTATGCGATATTGTAAGTTCGGCAAAATGTAAAAAAATAATTGTATATCAACCATATTTATTTTGGGGTGCAGGTGATAATTTGGATTATTTTAGTTTGAATAAGATTAAACTTTGCAACGATGCTATAGAAATGCAGCATCATGGAGTAGAATTTTTGGAATTGATAGATAATATTTTAGAAAATTTTTAATTGAGAGAGGAACGGAAAAATGAAAGATTATTTCAAAAAAACTGAGCAAATTATTGATGATTCATTAACGTCAATTGATGTTAACGAATTTGAAAGATTAGTTATAGAATGTGAGGAAACTCTTAGAGATGGAAAAAAAATCGTTGTTTCCGGACTGGGAAAAAATGTTCCCGTTTGTGAGAAATTTGTAGGAACAATGAATTCTTTGGGATTGGATGCATGTTTTATGAATACAAATTCAGCAGTACATGGTGATATAGGGATGATTCATGATAAAGATTTGGTGATTATTTTAACTAAGAGCGGTGCTACATCAGAATCAGTTTATTTACATGGTCTATTAAATAAAAGAAATTGTAATCAATGGCTGTTGACATTTGAAAAAACTGGTATACTATCCCAAAAAATGCAAAATAAAATAACTGTTCAATTGCAACATGAAGGAGATATGTGGAATATTGTTCCTAATAATTCGACTACTGTAAATTTAATTGTATTGCAGACATTAGCTATAGAGTTAGGAAAAAGAATGCAGATTACTTTAGAGCAATTTAAGGAAAATCATCCAGGTGGACATATAGGAGAAATGTTACAAAATGTATAAGAAAAAAATATCTTCATTAAAAAAAACATGGCTATTTGATATTGATGGCACAATTGTAAAACATAATGGATATAAACTAGATGGAGAAGATACATTACTACCAGGTGTGGCAGATTTTTTTGAAAAAATGTCAGAGGATGATGTAGTTATTTTTTTGACATCAAGAACTGAAGAGTACAAAAAAATAACAGAAGATTTTTTGAAGAAAAATGGCATACATTATGACTATATTATTTATGGGTTACCTTATGGAGAAAGGGTTTTGATAAATGATAGGAAAACATCTGGTTTAGAGACTGCAATATCAATAAATACAAATAGAGATGAGTTTATGCAAGTGGAATTTGAAACTGATTATGAACTATAAATAAAATAGTAACGATGAAATACGATGGAGGAATTGTAAGTGTTACAAAAATTGATTGAACTTGGAAAAGAGTGTACAGGTTGTGCAGTATGTCAAAATGTGTGTCCTACAAGATGTATCGAAATGAAAGCGGATGAGGAAGGATTTTATAAACCTGTAATCTTAAATGAAAAGTGTATTCATTGTAATAAATGTCAAAATGTGTGTCCACAAATTAATGTTTGGAAAAAAAATATAGATAATCCAAAATGCTATGCTGTTCAAGCATCCGATGAAATAAGAGAAGTTAGTTCATCGGGGGGTGTATTTAGTATTTTGGCAGAATATATTTTTGATAAAGGCGGATATGTTTGCGGTGCGGCCTATGATCCCGACTTCAAAGGAGTTTCATTTATAATGATAGATGATAGAAGAGATATGTATAAACTACGTGGTTCAAAGTATGTATATGCTAAACCAGGAAATATCTATCAAAATGTGAAAGATAAATTAATGCAAGGAGAATATGTATTATTCAGTGGAACACCATGCCAAGTGGCGGGGTTGAATAATTTTTTAAATAAAGATTATAGTAATTTGTTAACTGTTGATTTTTTATGTGGAGGTGTTCCATCTGAAAAGGTATTCAGGTTATATGTGAACGAATTATTGAAAAAAGGAACAATAACTAATATTAGTTTTAGAAATAAAAAGTATGGTTGGGATTATTACGGAATAGAATGTGTATATGATGATGGCAGAACAGTATATCGTCCTATGAAAGATCCGTATTTTAGAGCGTATGTGAAATGGCTGGATATTGGTAAGGCGTGTACCAATTGTTCATTTGCACCTACAGCAAGACACGGAGATTTTTCTATGGGAGATTTTTGGCAGATAGAAAAGATTTTGCCAGAGGTTGATACTGATAAGGGAATAAGTTGTTTGCTTATTAATAACGAAAAAGCTCAAAAAGTATTTGAAACAACTGAAAAATGGATGAAGTACAAGAAAAGTGTTCCGTTATCTTTCTTAAAACGTCATAACAGAATGCATGAAAAAAAATCAGTACCTTTGGCGCAAAGAAGATTTTACTATTTGTTGGATAAAGGAATGGATTTTTCAAAAGCCGTAGATTATTCTTTGGGATGGAAATTCGACGTAGCCTTAACAGGGTGCTGGACAGTGAAAAATTATGGTGGAGTATTAACATATTATGCATTATATAATGTATTAAAGGATATGGGCTATGAGGTTTTAATGGTTGAGAGACGAACTGAGATACCAGGATATGATATTCCGAAGCCAGACTTATTTTATGAAAATCCGTATCCATTTTTTGATATATGTAGGATACACAAGAATTTTACAGACCAATGGGAATTAAATAATAGAGTAAAATGTTTTATATGTGGATCGGATCAGATATGGAATTATACGTATATGAATGATGAAAGTATAAAAAGTTATACGATGGATTACGTAACTGATTGGCGGAAGAAAGTGGCATATGCGACCTCGTTTGGTGCAAATTACATCAAAGGAAATGAAAACCAGAAGAATGAACTTATTAATTTGATAAAACGCCTTGATCATGTTTCAGTAAGAGAACAGGATGGTAAGAAAATATGCCAGGACTTTTCAATAAGTGCAGAATGGGTAATAGATCCTGTTTTTTTATGCGATAGGCTAGTATATAGAAAATTATACGAAAAGTCAAAATTTACGGAACAGAGGGATTATGTATTTAGTTATTTTTTGAATCCAAATTCTAATAAATATGGTATAGAAAAAATAGCAGAAAAACTGCAATGTGGTTATGTGGGTACAGTGAATGCAGATGAGAATATGTTAAAGAATTATGGATTTTCAGACAAATCATGGCCGTATCCTTACATTGCCAATTGCAAATTAGAACAATGGTTAAATTATTTGGTTCATGCAAAATTTATTGTGACAGATTCATTTCATGCGGTTTGTTTTGCAATTATTTATAAAATACCATTTGTATTTATACAGGGTAAGATGACAAGTGAGTATGGTTTTGGAAGAATAGAGTCACTTTTAAAATTGCTTAATTTGATGTGTCGAATTGCAGGAACAGTGGAAGAAGTATTAAATGATGAACAATTTTTTGAACCAATTGATTTTGATTTAGTACATACTATTTTGGATAAAGAAGTAGAACGAAGTCGAGAGTGGCTCAAAAATGCGATTGAATCGGATAAGAATCAATTTAATTAAGATGAAAAAAGAAGTGTCTAAAATATAAAGAATTAAAATTATAAATTTATAGGAAGTAAAATATTTATGGAGATTAAAAAGTGAAATATAAATATATTAAATGCCAATTAGAGGCTTTAGAAGGAAAATTTTTATGGCACTGGTTAATAAAGAAGAATCATGAAATTCAAGATACGTTAGTTATATTATTTCCATCAAAGGGAACGAAATATAATCAATATGCTCTGCAATATTTGGAAGAATTATTAAAAAAAAGGCAGCGAAAAAATGCAGTTCTATTGACCTTTGATCAGGATATAGTAAGCGAAGCAAAGTTATACAGTCATGTAATTGCTAAAGTTATTTATTTTTCTAGACGAAAGGCTTTGAAGTTAATGAAATATGCAACATTATATGAATTCGATGATAGATTGATAATTGCGTCACTAGATGAGCCATATGGAAGATTTGGCAGTAGGTTGCTAGGACTTAATGGACTAACAGAAGAGGAGTTATTTGTCATAGGGGTATATGGTTTATTTAATTGAAATATTACATAGAACTACATATATACCAATCTTGCTCAGTATGTGAAGTAAAATGGATATAATGTGCAAAAAAGTATAATAAGATTTTGGGAATTTTGTTACAATTAACTTTATGCTATTTATATGTATGGCATAATGTAAAAGCAAGGGCTGAATGCTGGCTCAGTAGCTTTCAGCCCTTGCTTATCATAGAAGATCACATTTACAGAGTTTTATTCACACACTCTTCACATTCGCTCATATTAATTAGCTGACTGAATTTCAGCAAGCTGCTTCTTAAGATTTTCAATAATTTTATCTTTATCAGCTAATTCAGCTTCCTGCTCAGCTAATCTTTTTTCCTGTTCTGCCAGAGTACGTTCAAGGCATATATAGTTTTCACGGGCACGGCATTTTTCTCTTGTAATCTCATCCGCATTTGATTCATAAAGGGATTGTGAAGCGGAAGCGATAAAGTCATTGTTTTTGGCAAGCATTTTGATTTCCTCCCATGTAGTTGCGGTAAAGAGACGTGCCCAGTAATCAATTCGGTTGGCACGGTCTTCATCGGTTGCAGAATCTATCTGCCTTAAGTTTACCACACGGAGAATAAATTTGTCACTATAAGGGGTGTAAGTTTTTTCATTTAATAACCTATAACTTGAGTAAAATTCGGGATGCTCGCTGGAAACAGGATCAAAATTCAAAAATCCAATGTGGATGGCAGGTTTGATATCACCATAGAGATGTCCATGTGATAATTGGTCAAAAACCCGGCAGAGATAGCTTAAAGAACGTTCTTTCCAATTGAGCTGATATGCCATTTGCATTTCGAGATTTATGACAGCAGAATTATTCAGGAGAACTTTTATGTCTAAGATAAATTCTTTGTCGTCGACAGCTTCATTGAGTAAAATAGGATTCTGGATTTCAACCGAAATAACTTCTTCTGGTTTAAGAGAAAGAAGAGAACAGATAAGTCCTTTCAGAACATAATTATTTTTTTCAAGGATGATTCGGAACATGTAATCGTTTGTCATTCCATAGGGAATCTGACCGGTTGCATTTAAATAAGATAAAGATGTAGTTGGTTTTATTGTGTTCATTGAATACCTCACTAATGATGGAAACGTGCAGAGGGGAAATACACGAAATAAATGATAAGTTACAAGGTTGAAAAAACGATATGCAGATAGAAAAAATAATAATATATCACACAACTAGTATAATGTGGCAGGAATAAATATGCAAGAGATTTTCCTGCATTCTGTTATAAATTTCAAAGGAGAGCAGATAAATATGAAATACGATTATTTAGTAGTAGGTGCAGGACTTTATGGAGCAGTTTTTGCACATGAAGCAAAGAAGGCAGGAAAGTCAGTTCTGGTAATTGATAAGAGAACGAATATTGCAGGAAATGTTTATACGGAGGCAGTGGAAGGCATTCAGGTACATAAGTATGGAGCCCATATTTTTCATACAAATAATAGAAAGGTATGGGAGTATGTAAATCAGTTTGCAGAATTTAATCGTTTTACAAATTCTCCGGTTGCAAATTATAACGGTGAATTATATTCACTTCCTTTTAATATGTATACTTTTAATAAAATGTGGGGTGTTGTAACTCCGGAAGAGGCAGCAGCAAAGATCGAAGAACAGAAAAAAGCAGCCGGTATTGTAGAACCAAAAAATCTGGAAGAACAGGCAATATCACTTGTTGGTCGTGATATTTATGAAAAACTGATCAAGGGTTACACAGAAAAACAGTGGGGACGTCCATGTAAGGAACTTCCGGCTTTTATTATTAAGAGATTGCCGGTACGTTTGACATTTGATAACAATTATTTTAATGCACTATTTCAGGGAATCCCAATTGGCGGATATACAAAGATGGTTGCGAATATGCTGGAAGGCATTGAAGTTCAGCTAAATGCCGATTATCTGAAAAATAAGGAATCCTATGATACGATAGCGGATAAAATTATTTATACAGGAGCCATTGATGCATTTTATGATTATAAGCTTGGAACGTTAGAGTATCGTTCTGTTCGATTCGAAACCGAATTGTTAGATGTTCCAAATTTTCAAGGGAACGCTGCGGTAAATTATACAGATGAAAAGACACCGTGGACAAGAATTATTGAACACAAATGGTTTGAGTTTGGTAAGGATGCAGATGGACAGGATTTGCCAAAGACAGTAATTTCCAAAGAATTTTCTTCTGAATGGAAACCGGGTGATGAACCATATTATCCGGTAAATGACGAGAAAAACGGAAAGCTTTATGAACAATATAAATGTCTGGCAGAAACGGAAAATAAAGTGATTTTTGGTGGACGTCTGGGTGAGTACAAATATTATGACATGGATCAGGTGATTGCAGCAGCGTTAAATATGGCTGAGAAAGAATTGTAATTATGATCGTTCAGAATATAATCTATCCGGAAATTTCTGAAGAAGAAAAAGAATTATTTTTCCGGGGAAATGCATTGACAGATAAAAATGGTATCTTACATTTGCAGGCAGGAGAAAGAATTGTTTTTGACACTTATATGAATGTGTTTGACGCCGGGATCTGGAGAGAATATACAGGCATTACAAATTGGAAGATTTCTTTCGAGGCATGTGGAAATGGAAGAATTTCTTTGTATCGTTTTTATGAGGGGACACGAACATTGGTTTCGTTCAAAGAAATCTGTGATCGTGAAGATGTAAGTGATTACATTTTTTTTGAAGAAAAAGGAAATGCATTGTACTATTTACAGATAGAAGCAAAAGACGATTTTAGGTTAAAAAGAGCCATTTTTTCTACAGAAGCTTTATCGAAAAGAGAAGTATGCATTGGCACTGTGATATGTACTTTTCACAGGGAAAAACAGCTTCTTCAAAATTTAGAAAAAGTGAAAGCGTCTCTCTTTTTCAAAGAAGGAACAGAGTATTTTGGCAAATTAAATTTGTGCGTGATTGACAATGCATCTTTTTTGCCGGAACAAAACGAGAAATCGCTGGTAATCTGTCATAATTCAAACACGGGCGGTTCAGGTGGCTTTTCGAAGGGAATGGAATATATAAGGCAGCATAAGGAGTATGGTATTACCAATGTTTTGCTGATGGATGATGATGTGGATTTTTATATGGAATCGTTTTATCGAATGTATGCATTATTAGCTTTGAGAAAAAATGAGATGCAGAATAGGGTAATAGCAGGACGAATGTTTCGTGCAGACAAGAAATACATTCAATACACGAAAACGGAAATCTGGAATCGGAGCGAGATATTGCATACAGGATGGATGCAGGACATGCGTAAGGTGGAATGTCTGCCTTGGATGAATTTGCAGGAAGGAGAGTATTCGGGATGGTGGTTTGCATGTTTTCCTATGGAATTTGTGCAAAAGGAAAAGCCGCTGCCGTTTTTCCTTCATTGCGATGATGTGGAATATGGTCTTCGGCTCGGAACGGTTCCTATGGCATTGAATGGCATTCAGGTGTGGCATGAAACTTATGAGTATCGCCAGAGTCCGGTAATTGCATATTATGATGTTCGTAATAGCCTTATAACGAACGCAATATGTGGCTGCTCGATTGGAAGAAGAGATTTATGGACGCTATGGACACAGAAATTAACAGATTATTTGGAACAGGGAAATCTGGAGTATTATTTTGCTACGATTTTGGGATTGTATGATTTTGTAATGGGTGCACGGCGTTTTTATAGAGAAGATATAGAAAAACATCATAATCGATTAAAAACTCGAATCAGCAGAACCAATCGACAGAAAGCATGGTGGTGTCTTAAGGTTATTTATGTACGTTTGATGGTTTGTTATAAGAAAATTCAAAATGCATATAGAAGAGAGAATAAATAATAGCTATCAGCCCTGCAAGCATTAGCTTAGCAGGGCTGATCTGTCATTTTACCAATATTTTTCCATATAATTCCGTGCATCTTCCTCGGATAAAGAAAAATCGGTTATGATATTTTTGAGAGTGTCCTCTTTTGAAAAAGAACATTTTTTGTAGGTTTTAAGGGTACCTATAATTTCACCCTGTGTAATTCCAGTTTGAATGCCCTGCTGGACGCCTTTCTGAATGCATTCTTCCTGCCATTCTTCAAATGCTCTGCACATATTGATCGAACCTCCTTCCGAATCGGATTGTAACGCATGGTTAATAAATGACTTGGTATTTGTGATCGTACCAATTACCAGACTAAGTTCTGTGTCAAACTTCTGATTCATGTATGTACTTTGGATTTTATCAAATTCTTTGTTATAAATCAATCTGCTGAGATCGAATACAGTGTGAACTTCGTTGTTATGAAAAATCAGGGAATCACTGTTTCGGATCTGGATGAGATTCATTTTATAATCTGATACCAGAGGTGTGAGATGTGCTGGAATGCATAGCATATCAGTCAGGGAAAGAGGCCCATCCCATTCGTCTTCGCCATAGTAAACACAGAGACTGATGACAGGGTGTAAACGGTCTGTCTTTTTAAGACCTGAAAGAAATTCATCTGAAGATGAAAAATCTTTTTCGTGTTTGTTTCTGGCAGTAATTTCATTATATTCTTTAAGATAAGAGAATGCATCGCCAAGCATAGTGCGAAGCGGCATTGCATAATGAATTTTACATTGATTCTCCAATCCCCAGATAACGAAATCAACACCATAAGCTGTCTTTTTCACAACATCCCAGATTCTCTGGATGGTTTCAGCATGATTGTTAAACTTTAACAAAGAAGAAACATCGGTATCTGCTTCCGATAAATCTTCCGGTTTGATGACCTGTGAGCCGTTGAAAAGAGCGGCATTGAACAGGTCCGCAAAGTGTTCATTGTTTTTCCAGAAGTTTTTTAGAATGGTATCTGGTTTTAAGTTATTGTAAGTAGTCGTTTTTAAATCCTCCCGTTCTTGTGTAATGGGAAAGTTACACAGAGTTTGTATTATTCGGAGGAAAACCGGTAATATACCGGGAGAGCGATATGCATGGATTAAATTTACAATATATGATAAGGAAAAACAAGAGATGGGGCTGTTTGTTTACAGAATTTTAAGAGTTGAAAAAATATATATGGATTATCTGACGCAATTTCTGAAAATTACGTAGAATCGAATGGTTAAAATATTTGACCGAGAGTACAATAAAAAGAAAAGGTCGGAGGTTGGTCACAGTATGAAAATAAAGAAGGTAGATATCTACAATTATAGACAATTTAATGGTCAATCAATTTATTTGGAAGAGAATCTTACTTTTATAGCAGGTGCTAATAATAGTGGGAAAACATCTATTATTGAATTATTTAATCGAATATTGGGTGAGTCAAAAACCAAAATATCAGCAAATGATCTGCCAGTGATCGAATATCATGATTGGTTAAAACAATTACTAAATATAATTAAAGAGTGTTATGAAATCATTGGCGATGAAAAATCCTTTATAGAAGAATTAGAGAAAAAATTTGATGAAAATTTTGATGAAGAAGTAGAAAAGAAGAGTTTAAAAGTCAGAATTGAGGTCAGTTATAAAGATGGGGAAATAATAGAATTGTTTTCACCATATTTAATGGATCTTGATAATAAAACGTATAGCTTTTATTTTGTATATGAATATAAGTTTATAAAGAATAAATTTATAAATTTACTAAAGAAACAGTTTAATAAATGCAAAGAGATATTAGATCATTTGCAAACTGCTACAGAAGACAGAGAACAGCAAATTGCAGAGAAGAAAATTCTGGTATTTCTTGATAGTATATTGCAGCAGAGTTATCAGCATGGGTATTACTATGCCGACAAAGAGTATTCAGTTTTACAGAAGATTGAAGATGAAAAAGAATTTCAAAAATTATTTCATTATAAACATATCTGGGCAAGCAGAGATATGCCAGATGAAAAAGGGGACAAAAAGAAAAAAACAATCAGTTCGGCAATGATTGATTTTATAGGCAATAATGAATGGGAAAATATATTTGAAAAATGGCCCGATATGTTACTGAATGAGATAGATGAGGATGACATTGTCAAAAAAATCACTGAGAGTTCGTTACAACAGCTTAGCACAGTTATTCAGAGCATAAGTGCCACGAATGGCGGACGTAAGGAACAATTGGTTGTTGATACAGATGTTACATATGATGCAATAAAAGAATTACTTCAAAATGTATCTAATGCAAAATATCAAATTGGGGAATATAAATTTGACGAAGAAACGCAGGGATTAGGTTATTCTAATATGATATATATGCATTTGCAGCTTCAGAAGTACATGAATGAATTAAAAGATGAGGAAATGAATAAAAAGGTGAATTTTTTCATAATTGAGGAACCGGAAGCACATATGCATCCACAGATGCAGAAAGCATTTGTGAGTTATCTGATTGATTTGTATGAAAATCAGGGAATGCAAGGAATGATCACTACACATTCAAGTGAGGTAGTACGTGTGGCAGGTATGAAAAGAGTACGAGTTGTGAGAAGAGGAAGTGAACCATTTGAAAAAAGAATATGTGATATGCATGCGTTTCTGGAAAATTTGAAATCTGAAAAAAAGGATCTGGCAGACAATATAGAACAGGAATATAATATTTTGTTTAAAATAAATTTTGCGGATCTTATTTTTGCAGATAAGGTTATTATGTTTGAAGGCGATACGGAACGTATGTATTTAAGGAGTCTGTTACAGAAAGAAATTTATACGAAACTGCAACAACAGTATATAGCATTTGTTCAAGTAGGTGGTGCGTATACGCATTGGTATCGTCAGCTTATTGAGTTCCTTGAAATAAAAACGTTAATCTTAACAGATATTGATTATGAGAAAGAACATAATAATATCGAAATTATTAAAGAAAGCTATACAAGTAATGGTGGAATCAAAGATTATTATTATGAGCAGAAGAAAATTGTATCTGATAAATCTGAAAAATTATTAATCAAAGATTTATATAGCTGGCAAGCAAGTAGAGAGAATATTATTAATGATTATATAATGTTAAGTTTTCAAGGGGAACAGGATGGATATGCCAGAACGCTTGAAGAGGCTATGATTGCAAAATTATTAGGGATAACAGTTGAGACCCAAATGACGATAGAACAATGGAAGGAGAAGAAAAAGGAACAAAAACTAGCGTTTAGTATTCCGAAATGTGATAAAAAAGAAAGTTTAGATATCGGTAATGATGCAGTGGATACAGAATTAGCAGATGAACAAGAGGTTGAAATAGGAGTACGTGAAATTTTAAAGGCAACAAGTAATCATAAAACGGATTTTATGTATTCGGTTATTTTAAATCAAAAAGAGGAAGAGATGTTACCATACTACATCAAGGAGGGATTAGAATGGCTGACGGAATAGAAAATAATTTGTTTTTGATTAATGCTCCGGCAGGAAGTGGTAAGACAACAACAATTTTTAAGCGGATTGAAACGTTAGTAAGAGATGAAAATTGTACATCTGTTTTATGCATTACATATACCAGAAGAGCAGTGGAGGAATTGCAAAGAAAATTAGAGGGGTATTCTGTTAAAATTATGACTATACATGCCTTTTTAACAGAATTTATGAAACCGTATTTTGGTAATCCAAAGATTGTACAATTATATTTGAAAATATATAAAAATGAAATAGAAAATCAAATTTTGAAAGATAATAAAAAGAGAGAAGAAAGTAAAAATTGGAATAAATTTATTGAAAAATATGGATTGCTCGTTTATGAAACAGTCGAAAAAAATATAGAAAGAATTTATTATAATGAACGGGAGTTTAACGGATATTATTATGGGGGACTTGGACATGACGGATTATTGTATTTTGCATTACAGGTAATAAAAACATATCCAATTGTCGGAACAAAATTGACAGAGTGTTATAAACATATTTTTATTGATGAATATCAAGATACTTCAGCGGATGTTTTAAAATTTTTCTATAGCTGTGTAAAAGATAGTGATACCAGATTATATTTATTTGGAGATAGAATGCAGCAGATTTATAATAAATATGACGGATCATTTGAAAAAGAATTTGGTGAATTTGACAGTTCAGAGAAATTAAGGATAAATTATAGGTCAACACCCGCAATCATTGATTTATTAAATAATATTTATAATAATCCGGAATATAGACAGATACCAGATAAAGAGAAAGTGGTATCTGAAAATGAAAAACCAAGATTGATTATTACGGAACATATGGATGAATGTGTTGAAAGAGAAGAAGCAAAAATAGCTGGGGAAGTATTAAAGTTATATATCACTAACCGAGAGCGCTTTAAAAAAATTAATGCTGAAGATCTGTTCCGGAAGGTAGAAAATTTAACAGACGAGGATGGAAATAAATTATATACAATGAGAAGGAAGTATTCCGTTGTAGATGTCATGACTGCAAGTGAAGAGGAGAATCCTGAAGCTTTATTTCGATTTATGTGGATCTTAGATAAAATTTTACAGTGTTATGAACAGAAAAATTACGGTGCTGTTATACAGATATTGCGTAATAGGGATGGTGGCAAAGATAAATTTTTTAAAACTTCAGCGTTGGATATCAAAATTCATGAAGATAAGAAAAAACTTAAGGAAACATTAGAAAATATAAATGAAATTTACACGGGTAATCAGAAAAAATCAGTATTAGATTTATTAAATTTTTTGCGCGTAAAAAGAATTATTGATCCGATGCTTTTCTCGGAGGATATGTATCAAGATATAGTAAGTGTGGATGTTTTAGAATTTTTAAATTTATTCAGAGCAATAGATGCGAAAATAATTTCGACGCAGCATGGAGTTAAGGGAGAGGGACATAATAATGTATTTTTCATAGCAGAGGATAATTCTTATTTGAATGTAGATATGTATGGCTTTTTTGAAATGCTAACGAAGATTCCTGTGGAATTTCAATCTTTTCAGGATTTTTACTATGATTATAAGAAAAAAATTGAAAACCTGTATTGCGTGGTCGGAAAGAATTTTTTAGAAAGTGCACAAGTTTACAAAGAATGTTTTCCTAAAATAAAACCACATATAGATGAAATAAATAATCAATTGCAGGATAATGATTATTATAAATATATATATCAGGATAGTTATAAGGTAATAGAAAAAAAGGGAGCCGTGTTAAAATATATGCAGGAATTTTCGAAAACAAGTAAAATACAGAATATTCTATTGGCATATAAGTTATTTTATGTTGGATGCTCCAGAGCAAAAAAGACGCTGACAGTCTTTGTATCTGAAAATCAAATAGCACACTATAAAGAGGATTTTCGAACTACGTTTAAAGAACTCGGATTTGATATCAGTGAGGAATAAAGAGAAAGGCAGATAAGAATGGAATGATAACTCAGCCCTGCTGGATGTTTCAAGCAGGGCTTGTTTATGTGTTGTAATATTTTATCAATGAATAATGCCATTTGTAGGAATCAAATAAGGTGTAAGTCCGGCGGACGCCATGATGGAAGCAAGAGTGGCACGAACATGCGGAAACATTTGTAATAGAGCATATTCGGTTAATTCATCCGTTGAAAACTTTGTAGAGCAATCTGGAGAACTAAACTCGGCAGATAATACTACTTTTACAAGGAAAGAGGTATTTGGCATATCAACATCAAGTTCATCTGCAAATCTCATTTCAGCAGAGCAATAGCCGATATATTTATTTGGAGCATCATTTGTTGGAGTACACTTTCGTGAAAGTGTAAGTTTCATTTCTTTTCCATCTATCGGAGCTTTATTAATAATAAATGCTTCCTGAGTTGTAATCGAGTCCAAATTTATACTAATCATATTTAACATTACATTTCCTCCAATTCTTCGTCAACTTTCACATATGGATTTGGAAATTGAATAATCTTACATGGAACTTCGGTAGTAACCATATTGTCATTTCTAGAAGTATCTGTAGATGAATGGCATTTATTTATTTTAAAATCTACATTCAAATCTAGTTTGGCTGCAATTTCAGCAATTTTATTAATTGAAAAATTGTAGTCTCCACATTCCCAACGGGAAATCAATGATTGGGTTGCATTTATATGTTTTGCAAAATCTTTTTGAGACATATTAAGATTTAGTCTTTCGGAAGTAATGGCATTAGAAAATTGAGCCATTAACTTTGCAGAGAGGACATCTGCGGGTGTTAATGTTTCTGAAAACAGAGAGAGTAAATCTTCAATATTATTGGGTGTCTTTTTTTTATTCATAATTATCATCTCCTAAAAAGTAGTTAATACGTTCTTTCATAACCGTAGTATAGGTTGAGTAATTAGTACGATTTTTTCCAGAACGTTCATTGAAAGCACATAAAAAGTAAGGTATATTTTCATCATTTATATATACAATCAGACGAACATTAAATTGAGATTTCTGTAGATGAATGGAATAGTAATGTCCATCTGCACCTTGAAGTATTTCATTGCTGTCTATCGTATATATCTTTGAACCAAAATTTTTTATATTGCTTAATTGTGTAGTTAAAATTTTAAAAAATATAGATTCTTTTCCTTTTAAATCTGTTTTTAATAGTGTTCTTAATTCTTCTAAAAATTTTGGATGGATAAAAAAAGAATTTAATAAAGAAGCTAATTCTTTCAGCATGTCTTCTGTATTCATGTTCACTCCTTATAATATTACATATATGCGATTTTTTCAATTGGATACATAAAAATAATAAAAAAAACTTGTCAAATACTGGAGTCGTGAGATGACCTATGTGTAATGGAGAAATTGAATAAATAAATATTAGTTATATGTGAGGAAAACCGGTAATATACCGGGAGAGCGATATGCGTGGATTAAATTTACAATATATGATAAGGAAAAACAAGAGATGGGGCTGTTTGTTTACAGAATTTTAAGGATTGGATGGTTTTCAGAGCTGTTTCCCACAAATTGACATCTCCCCCTCTATGCGCTACAATGTTACTCAAAAGTCATGTTTAAAACGTATATATAAAATACTATTTAAACAAACCATGGAGAAGACATTGAGAGCGAAGATATATCATTTTTTAGTGAACAGAAAACCGGGGATCAGGCAGCGTTACCACAGATTTCATGATGGAACGGCAGGGATGAAGAAGGTGGTTTCATGGTTTTATCTGCTGGGGCTGAATTTCTGTTATTATGTACTGTTTTGCAGATTCCTTGGAGAACAGACAGAGTTTCCGGTTTACGAGGAGAAGAAGCCGCCGTGCACAGAGAGTGAGTCGGCGATTGCTGACCATGACCGTAAGAGTGTATCAGAAACGGTTTCTTTTTTGATGCAGTATGATGTGATATCTTTTGACATTTTTGATACGCTCATTTTCAGACCGTTTTCAGAGCCGACAGATTTATTTTTCTTTCTCGGAGAAAAAACAGGGATTCTGGATTTTAAGAGACTCCGCATGCAGGCAGAAGCAGATGCAAGAACACAAAAGTATAAAGAAGAGAAGCATTATGAAATCACACTTTCTGACATCTGGAGCAGGTTAGAGAATGAAATTGGTGTCACAAAAGAGCAGGGAATGCAGATGGAGCAGGCATTGGAAATGGAGTTCTGTTATGCCAATCCATTTATGCAGCAGGTGTTTATACAGCTGCGGGAATATGGGAAGCGGATCGTGATCACTTCGGACATGTATTTATCAAAAGCATTTTTATCGGAGCTGCTGCAAAAAAACGGCTATGGCGGATATGAGGAACTCTATGTTTCCTGTGAATATGAAAAGAGTAAGGCAGAGGGATCGTTATATGAAGTTGTAAAAAGGGCATACCCGGACACGGATTCTATGATCCATGTGGGCGACAATCCGGTGAGCGATGTAAAAAATGCAAAGAAACACGGATTCGAGGTGTTTTATTATCTGAATGTGAACCGCAATGCACTTTTGTACCGGTCATATGATATGTCGGCAGTTGTCGGCGGTGCGTATCGCGGAATTGTAAATAATAAGCTATACAATGGCACGGAGCAGCTGCCGATGGAGTATGAGTACGGCTATATTTATGGCGGATTGTTTGTGCTTGGGTACTGCAATTTTATTCATACATATGCCAGAGAGCATGGGATTGATAAATTACTGTTTTTGTCCAGAGATGGGGATATTTTAAGACAGGCATATGCTGTGCTGTTCCCGGAGGAGAAAACAGAGTATGTTTACTGGTCGAGAGCTGCGGCAACAAAATTGATGGCGCGTTATAACCGCTATGATTTTTTCAGACGGTATCTGTATCATAAAGCGGATGGAACTTATACCTTAGAGCAGATTTTAAAATCCATGCGGCTGGAATTTCTGCTGGATCGTCTGTTACAGCGATTGCCCCATGAAACATATCTGACAAGTGGGAACGTCAGACAGGTAAAACGTTTTCTGGAAGCAAACTGGCAGGAGGTGACAGCCGTTTATGACAGGGAATCCAAAGCTGCGGAATTATACTATAAAAAAGTACTAGGCGACAGCCGGAATGCTCTGGCAGTGGATATCGGCTGGGCAGGGAGTGGGGCGATAGCGCTGGACTATCTGGTACAGAACGTGTGGAAGCTGCCGTGCAGCATTACAGGGGCAGTCGCAGGCACCAATTCCGTGCATAATTTTGAAGTCGATGCGAGCGAAATTTTTTTGCAGAATGGAAAACTCGCAGCATATCTGTATGCGCAGTCGTTCAATCGAGACTTATGGAAAAAACATGATCCAAACACGGATGACAATATCTTTTTTGAACTGCTGCTCGCCTCGCCGACACCGCAGTTCCTTGGATTTGAACTGGATGAAGCGAGCGGGGAGGTTTCGTATTTATTCGGAAAGGTGGATGCAAATCCGGAGGGAATGAAAGAGATCCAGAGTGGTATTCTGGATTTTGTGCGTGATTACCAGAAACATTTTTCCGGGTATCCATATCTGTTCTGTGTGAGCGGAAGGGATGCCTATGCACCGATTCTGGCAGCCAGCGGAAACAAGAAAGCTTATTTGAAAGCACTGAAGAAGAAATTTGAATTTGAGGCAAATGTATTATGAAACGACAGATTAATTATATCCTGATGCAGACCGTTTTGTGGGGTGGCTGGATATGTGAATATATTTGGTTCCTGAAACATCAGTTTCAGATGCGGTTTGATCTCTGGGTATTTGTTGCGTACCTCTTTTTACTTTATCTGTGTGTGGTCCGGAAACTTGGAAATAATAATAACAGGCGCTATGAGATTTATATGGAACTGTGGGGAAGGCTGACCGCTGTAAATGTAGTCTGGTATCTGTTTGTGGGAGCAAAAACAGTGCATTTTGCAGGCATTCTTTTGGTTCTGTGGAAGCTGATTCTGCTCAGTACGATCCAGTGTATTACATTTGCAGGTATTTTTCAGATTTATAAGAAAATCATGGAGCATTTTCAGATCACGACTGCATGCGTGATCACCAGAGCGGATACTTTAGAGGCGGCAAAAGAGAAAATAAGGGTGCACGACTCTGTTTTTCTGGAAGATCTGCCGTCTGACGAGCGGAATGAACTGCTCAAGTTCTGTTACTATATGGACAGGCAGGTTTACTGCAACACAAAATTATCAGATATTATGATACGCGGTTCAGGATTGACACAGTATCACGATTCACCGGTCTTTTTCTGTAACCATTTTGGAATGGAAATTTCCAAGCGTGCGGTAAAAAGATGCTTTGACCTCGTCTTTTCGGTGTTGTTTCTGGTGATTCTTTCTCCATTGTTTTTGATTATTGCAATCTGCATTAAGTGCGAGGACGGCGGCAGTGTGATTTACCGGCAGGTCCGCTGTACCAGAGACATGAAAAAATTTGAAATTTACAAGTTCCGCAGCATGATCACGGATGCGGAGAAAAACAGGGGACCGCAGCTTGCCACAAAGCACGACAAACGGCTGACACGAGTAGGACGTTTCCTTCGGAATACGAAGTTAGATGAGCTGCCACAGCTTGTAAATATTTTAAAAGGTGATATGAGTTTTGTAGGTCCAAGACCGGAACGACCGGAATTTATTGTAAAAGCCGTTGAGGACATCCCGGAGTTTGTACTCCGCACGAAGGTAAAAGCCGGACTGACCGGATATGCACAGGTGATGGGAAATTATAACACAAGTTTTCTGGACAAACTGAAATGGGATCTGATGTATATTGAAAACTATTCCCTGTTTCTGGATTTTAAAATTTTACTGATGACTGCAATTGCTATTTTTGCAAAAGACAATCACGAAGATTTTTCAAAGTGGGATATGCTCTGAAAATATTGACAAATGAATTTCATATGTTAAAATAAATCATGTTAAAAGCATAAAATATGACGTTGACGAGGAGTATTAAGAACGAAAAAGTGTCAGAGAGCTGTCGGATGGTGCAAGACAGTATTTGGAAGTTCCCAACTCGCCTCTGAGTTTTCTGATTGAAATGAAAAAACAAGTAGGTCAGAACGTGTGATTCGCGTTAAGAATGTGAGTGCGTATTTGGATGAATCGTTCATCCTGCGAATGAGAGTGGTACCACGGAGTGAACAGATATCTTCGTCTCTTTTTGGAGACGGAGATTTTTTATGTAACAGGAAACTTTGTCTTATTACCACAAAATCCACAAAATCATGGATCATGCTTGATAAAAAAGAAGGAGGAATACCATGGCAGAACTTTATAACCATAAGGTAGTCGAAAAAAAATGGCAGAAAGTCTGGGATGATGAGAAAGCATTTGCAGCTACCAATGACTTTACAAAGCCAAAATACTATGCATTAGTTGAGTTCCCATATCCGTCAGGACAGGGACTTCACGTAGGTCATCCAAGACCTTACACGGCACTTGATATCGTAGCTAGAAAGAGAAGAATGCAGGGATACAACGTCCTCTATCCAATGGGATGGGATGCATTCGGACTTCCAACGGAAAACTATGCGATCAAGAACAAGATTCATCCAAAGATCGTAACAGAGAAGAATGTAGCAAGATTCAAGGATCAGCTTCATTCACTTGGTTATTCTTTTGACTGGGACAGAGAGATCAATACCACAGATCCGAATTACTACAAATGGACACAGTGGATTTTCTTAAAACTTTTCAAAGCAGGTTTAGCCTATAAGAAAGAGATGCCAATCAACTGGTGTACTTCCTGTAAAGTAGGTCTTGCAAACGAGGAAGTTGTAAATGGTGTCTGCGAGCGTTGTGGTGCTCCGGTTGTCCGCAAGGTAAAAAGTGAGTGGATGTTAAAGATCACGGATTACGCAGAGAAACTGATCGAAGGATTAGATCATGTGGATTACATCGAGCGTGTCAAAGTTTCACAGAAGAACTGGATCGGTAAATCCACGGGAGCTGAAGTTGACTTCTCTATCAAAGGAAAAGAAGATAAACTTCGTGTATACACAACCCGCTGCGATACATTATTCGGAGTTACTTACATGGTTGTATCCCCGGAGCATCCGATTATTGATAAGTACCAGAGCGAGATCAAAAACTGGGATGAGATCGTGGCATACCGCGAGGAAGCTGCAAAGAAATCTGATTTTGAACGTGCAGAACTTGCAAAAGACAAGACCGGTGTATGCATTGACGGTCTGACAGCAGTAAACCCTGTAAACGGAAAAGAGATTCCGGTCTGGATCTCTGACTATGTATTAATGTCCTATGGTACAGGTGCGATCATGGCAGTACCGGCACACGATGAGCGTGACTGGGAATTTGCAAAGAAATTCAATCTGCCGATGATCCAGGTGGTTGCAAAGAACGGAGAGGAAGTAGACATCAATGAGGCTGCATTTACAGATGTCGCAACAGGTGTTCTCATTAACTCTGATTTCTTAAACGGACTGGAAGTAAAAGATGCCAAAGCAAAAATGATCGAGTTCTTAGAGGAAAAAGGCATCGGAACTGCCAAGACAAATTACAAATTAAGAGACTGGGTATTCTCACGCCAGAGATACTGGGGTGAACCGATTCCAATCGTACATTGTGATAAATGCGGATATGTTCCAATCGATGAGAGTGAACTTCCATTAATGTTACCGGAAGTTGACAGCTACATGCCGACAGATAACGGCGAGTCACCACTGGCAGCTATGACAGACTGGGTAAATACAACCTGTCCTTGCTGTGGCGGACCGGCTAAGAGAGAGACCGATACCATGCCTCAGTGGGCAGGATCCTCCTGGTATTTCTTAAGATATACCGATCCACATAACGATGAAGCGCTTGCAAGCCCGGAAGCATTAAAATACTGGATGCCGGTTGACTGGTATAACGGTGGTATGGAGCATACAACTTTACATTTGCTGTACTCCAGATTCTGGCACAAATTCCTCTATGATGAGGGTGTTGTTCCTTGTCCGGAACCATATCAGAAGAGAACTTCCCACGGTATGATCCTCGGTGAGAACGGTGAGAAGATGTCAAAATCCAGAGGAAATGTCGTAAATCCGGATGATATTGTAAGAGAATACGGTGCAGATACTTTGAGAACTTACGAGATGTTCATCGGAGCTTTCGATTTAAGCGCTTCATGGTCGGAAGATGGCGTTAAAGGCTGCCGTCGTTTCTTAGAGCGTGTATGGAAATTACAGGATCTTATGACTGACGAAGAAGGTTACTCCGCTGATATGGAGACAAAGATGCATCAGACAATCAAGAAGGTAAGCAGTGATTTTGAAAATCTGAAATATAATACTGCAATTGCAGCAATGATGGCACTCATCAATGACTTTTATAAGAAAAATGCGATCACAAGGGGTGAATTTAAAACATTAATTACTTTATTGAACCCGGTTGCTCCACATATTACTGAGGAGTTATGGCAGATTGCAGGTTTCGAAGGAAAAGTTTATCAGACAGCCTGGCCTGAATTTGACGAGGCTAAGACCGTTGAGAGTTCTGTGGAAATCGCAGTCCAGATCAATGGTAAGACCAAGGGAACACTTTCCATCGGAAAAGACGATGCAAAAGAGGATGTCATTGCAAAAGCAAAAGAAGCGATTGCAGATAAACTCACGGGAAATATCGTAAAAGAGATTTATGTACCGGGACGTATCGTGAATATTGTTATGAGATAAGAAAAAATGCCGTGGCAGCTGCCACGGCGTTTTTTCTTGCATAGGAAATTGCTTCCTATGCAAGAAAAATGCTCAACAAGGATGCGACTGATGCGCAGAAGAATTATGCAAGCTAAAGCTTGCGCGCATCAGCGTCCTACCGGTAAGTCTTGTAAAAATGAATAAATTCCGCAAGTGATTTAGAAGGCTTGGTTGTTGTCTTGTATGCAAAACCGACTTCACGTTTGTGGATTGGAAAGCCAAGTGGAATTTCCATGAGAGTTCCGTTTTCCAAATCTTCCCGGACAAAGTTCTTGATGACACATGCAACACCGACACCGATGCGGGCAAAATCGATCAGAAGATCCATGTCAGAAATATCGATGGAATCTTTGATGATAATCTGATTTTCCTGTAAATAATCATCAATGTACTGTCTTGTCATATTGTTTTTATCAAGCAGCATGAGCGTGGAACTCTGTAAAATATGATCTTTCTGAATCCCTCTTGCTTTCAGGTTTCGCAGATAATCTTTGGCTGCAACGAAAATGTCTTCAATTTCCTCCAAAAAGTCAAAATGAATATTTTTCAGATTTTCCGGTTTCCCGATCAGACCGATATCAATTTTGTTATCTTCCAGCAGTTTTAAGGTATCATTGGTGGACTGGCAGGAGATGGAAATGGAAATATGCGGGTTCTGCCGGATAAATTCTTTCAGGTAAGGCAGAAGCAGATATTTGCAGAGCGTGGAGCTGACACCGATTTTTAAGTGTCCGACACCGAGCTCGATGGAACGTTTTAATTTTTCTTCGCCCATAGTCAGGGTCTCAAACGCTTCACTGACATGCTCATAGAGCAGTTTTCCCTCATCGGTCAGAACAACGCCGCGGGAACTTCTGGAAAAAAGTTTGCAGCCAACGCTTTCCTCCAGCTTCTGGATGGATTTGCTGATCGCAGGCTGGCTGATATAAAGCTCCTTTGCAGCCTTTGAGATATTTCCGGTGTTTGCAACTGTATAAAAAATACGGTAAGAGGATAAATTCTGATTCATAAAAACTCCTTTTTGTTATCTGATGGATATAGTATATCATAAAACATAGTTATGGTAAATATGTTTATTATGTATTTGTATTATAATATTACCTATGCTACAATGAATACAAGTAAAAGGAACCGTGAGAAATGAGAATATCACGGGAATATAAACAGAGTAATTGTTTTGATGATTTATGATAACAGCAGGGAATCGGAATAATTACGTGAAGGAGGATTTTATCATGGGAATGACAATGACGCAGAAAATCCTGGCGGCACATGCAGGGCTTCCATCTGTAAGTGCAGGACAGTTGATCGAGGCAGAATTGGATTTAGTTCTTGGAAATGACATTACATCACCGGTGGCTATCCATGAGATGGATAAGATGAAAGTGGACGGTGTGTTTGATAAAGATAAAGTAGCACTGGTTTTGGATCATTTTGTTCCAAACAAGGATATTAAATCAGCAGAGCACTGTAAATGCGTGCGGGAATTTGCGTGCAGACATGACATTACCAACTATTTTGATGTAGGGGAGATGGGAATTGAACATGCGCTGCTCCCGGAAAAAGGACTTACCGTGGCAGGTGATGTGATCATTGGTGCAGACTCCCATACCTGTACTTACGGAGCACTTGGAGCATTCTCTACCGGTGTCGGAAGTACGGATATGGCGGCAGGAATGGCAACCGGAAAGGCATGGTTTAAAGTTCCGTCTGCAATGAAGTTTAATCTGACTGGAAAACCGGCTAAGTGGATCAGTGGAAAAGACATTATTTTACATATTATCGGAATGATCGGTGTGGATGGTGCACTTTACAAATCGATGGAATTTGTGGGTGATGGAATTCAGTATCTGACGATGGATGATCGTTTTACAATTGCAAATATGGCGATCGAAGCAGGTGGAAAGAACGGTATTTTCCCTGTGGATGACCTTGCAAAACAGTACATGGAAGAACATTCCAAACGTCCTTACGTTGTTTATGAAGCAGATGAGGATGCGGAATATGATGCGGAATATACGATTGATTTAAGCACCTTAAAACCAACCGTTTCATTTCCGCATTTACCTGAAAATACAAGAACGATCGATGAAGTCGGAGATGTGAAAATTGATCAGGTTGTGATCGGTTCCTGTACCAATGGCCGTATGGATGATCTTAGGATTGCAGCTTCCGTGTTAAAAGGCAAGAAAGTGAAAAAAGGACTTCGCGTAATCGTGATTCCGGCAACACAAAAGATTTATCTGCAGGCAATGGAAGAGGGACTGTTAAGAACCTTTATCGAGGCAGGAGCGGTTGTCAGCACACCAACCTGTGGACCATGTCTTGGAGGATATATGGGAATCCTTGCGGCAGGCGAGCGTTGTGTATCTACAACAAACCGGAACTTTGTAGGTCGTATGGGACATGTGGATTCGGAAGTATATCTTGCGAGCCCGGCAGTTGCAGCGGCAAGTGCAGTCACAGGTAAGATTTCCAGTCCGGAAGAGGTTATGTAAAACAAGGGAGGCTAAATCCTCTGCTCACCAGAGGGTTCGCATTTTGCTTCGCAAAACAAGGAGGCTAAATCCTCTCCTCGCCTAAAGAGGCTCGGATTTTGCTTCGCAAAACAAGGAGGATATTATGAAAGCAGCATGTGGTCATGTATTTAAATATGGAGACAATGTCGATACAGATGTTATTATTCCGGCAAGATACTTAAATTCTTCAGATCCGAAAGAACTTGCAACACACTGTATGGAAGACATTGACAAGGACTTTGTGAAAAATGTAAAAGAGGGAGACATTATTGTAGCCAATAAGAATTTTGGCTGTGGATCTTCCAGAGAACATGCGCCGATTTCAATTAAAGCGGCAGGCGTAAGCTGTGTCATTGCAGAGACATTTGCGAGAATTTTTTACCGGAATGCGATCAACATCGGATTGCCGATCATCGAGTGCCCGGATGCGGCAAAAGAGATTGAAGCAGGCGATGAGGTGGAAGTGAACTTTGATACAGGTGTCATCACCGACAAGACAAAAGGAACTTCTTATCAGGGGCAGGCATTCCCGCCATTCATGCAGAAGATTATCGACTGCGAAGGTCTGGTCAACTATATCAATCAGAAATAATTTCAAAATACAATCAGAAGCAGGAGGACTGTTGCATAAACGATCAGGTTTGTGTGACGGTCTTTTTGTATGTTGCGAGGTGGCTGTAAAGATATTTCAGGCATTGCGGTTAAGCGAATGTTTTCAGATAATCGATATATTTTTTTGAGATTTTTACGTGGGTGTAGAGTTCGGCATATTCTCTTGGATTCAGCGTGTCTACATAGTTCTCCGGGAACTGCTTTGTCACACCGAATGTTTTTGCAAGATCGGCAGCTTTATTATAAGCAACGGCAGCACTGGCTTCGCTGGCATAGCTTCCGATTTTGTAATTGCCGTTAATATGGATAAAAACTTTATAATGCGTAGCACCGTTTTTCTCATAGCTGAAAACACCATGATAACGGTTGATGTTCAGAATGTTGGAATAACGGAAATCATGCGTATCACCGTTAAAAAACAGATAGTCTCTGCCGGTAACTGCATAGGGTTTGATCCCGTAGCGGGACAAAATGGAGTACTGCATGCCATAATCGCTTACAAATAAATGTCCCTGGCGTTTCTGGATGCGATGACCGGCATAATAAAACAGATCATCAATGTCAAATTTCAGTTCCATATCATCGGAAAGAAAATAACTGAAGTAGCCTTTGCGCAGATAAATAGGGTTATGAAAATACAGATGATTATCCCGGAAGTTTAAAAGACATACTGCTTTGTCAAAGGACAGATGGCGAATCTGACTGTGGATGTTAAAAAGTGTGACTGCTTCATTTTCCAAAAGGTTACAGGCTTCTAAATAGGCAGAGTGTGCATCTTCTTCCGATGAAAAACTGCCGAGACTGATGTGTTTTGTCTGGTATGTAATGTTCGCGCGATAATAGACGGTTCCGTCCTTTTTTTGGGCAGAATAAACTCCAGTTTGCATGTTATAGTTTTCCTTCCATAAAATGATTACTTTACACTTATGAGATGATATATGCTATTTTAACATGACAGAACAGGAAGAACAAGAAAATTATGGTGACTGTTCGCTCAGCAGAAAAACACTTGCTGTTTTGCTGTGTAAGAAAGTGATTCAGAATATGGTAAAAATATAAATTTGATATGCTATAAAATATTGTTTCGTAAGTAAGAATTTGGTATAATATTACAAAGTGATTTTCTGATCAAAATTGTAATTGGAATTTGAAAAGGGGAAAACTAACATGAGCGAAAGAACGAACGGAAAACAAAAGAAAAACGGAAAAGCAGGAGGCGTAAACTTACAGAGCCGGATGAGCCGGAAAGTCCTGATTCCTGTTATCTGTCTTGTGATCATTGCAATTATATCTGCTGTGATCGGACATCGGAATTTAAAGTCCATGTATCAGGCGAGCAATGAGATCACAAGTGTTTATATGACAAAAACAGCACAGTTGAATGAAATCTCGGACAAATTTAAGGAAATGGAGATCCTTGCTTACAGCATGTGTGTGACAAAGTCGACAAATGACCGTGCCAGTATGCTCGAACAGAGCGCAGCAACCAAGGAAGAGATCAATAGTCTGCTGGAACAGTTAGATCAGATGGCAGTGACAGAGGATGAGAAGAGCAGGGTGAAGAATATCACCGCTTATTATCAGGGCTTTACGGATGCATACCAGAAGGTGACGGACAGTATTGAGAACGGTAATAAGACACAGGCACAGGAATACTGTAATCTTGAACTTTTTAAAGCGGCAAATAAATTGAGTGATGAACTTGCGTCTTATATTGAATTTTACAATGCAGATGTAGACCGGGTGGTTGCAAACCAGAGTACGGTATATGACAGTGGAAATTATGCAAATCTGATCGTTATCGGACTTATTGTTGTGAGTCTGATCGCATCGTTGTATATAACGATCTTTAAAGTAGTTCGTCCGATCAGGAAAACGTCAAAGGAACTGAAAGTGATCGTCAAAGATATGCAGTCCGGTCATGCAGATCTGACAAAACGTGTGACCGTAAAGGGAAATGATGAGATCGCAGAACTTGCATCCGGTATGAATGTGTTCCTTGACACCTTACAGGAAGTTCTCGGAAAAATCGCAACAAACTCCAATGCGATCGGAGATGTCGTCCAGAATGTCGGAAGGAGTGTGGAGACAGCCAATACGAATGCCTATGATGTATCTGCTGTTATGGAAGAACTTTCTGCAACGATGGAGGAGGTTTCTTCTTCCGCTACAACCGTGACCGATAATATTTCAAATGTAAATGATGAAGTGATCAGTATTGCGGATGATTCGAAGGCAATGAATGATTATGCATCCACTATGCAGGAGCGTGCCGAAGAGTTAAAACAGAAGGCAGTAAACAATCAGGAAAATACAAGCCGGATGATCGCCGGCATCATCGAGTCGCTGAAGTCAGCGATCGAGGAGAGTACCAGTGTCAGACATGTCAATGAACTGACGGAAGAGATCTTAAGCGTATCCAGCCAGACAAACCTTCTCGCGTTAAATGCTTCTATTGAGGCGGCAAGAGCGGGAGAGGCAGGAAAAGGATTTGCAGTTGTGGCAGATGAAATCCGGAAACTTGCAGATTCCACAAGAGAGACAGCGAATAATATCCAGAGTATCAACGCACAGGTCACAGATGCGGTGGAAAAGCTTTCTGACAGCGCAAACCAGCTTGTTACCTATATTGATGATACGATCATGCCGGATTATGACAGCTTCGTAAAAACAGGCGAGCAGTACCGGACCGATGCAACTTATGTCAATAGTACCATGGATCACTTCGAGGAGCGTGCAAACAGTCTGAAAGAGGTTGTCCTTGTGATGAAACAGTCAGTAGAGGATATTTCCACGGCGATTGAGGAGAGTGCGAAAGGAATCGCAAATGCTGCGGAAAATACCGATATCCTTGTAGAAAACATGGATAAGGTCAAGAAGAAAATGGAGACAAACCAGCAGATCAGTGACCAGTTGAAAGCAGAATCAGATCGTTTTCAGGGGATTTCGGACAATTTAATGCTTTAATGCATTGACATGAGAGAACGTTTTATCTATAATGAGCGAAAGAGAGAAAAAGGATAAGAGGATTGTGAAAATGGAATTGATGTACACAAGCACCAGAAATGCAAATGAAAAAGTGACAGCTTCACAGGCTATTTTAAAAGGACTTGCAGAGGACGGAGGATTATTTGTTCCGGAACAGCTTCCGACATTGGATAAGACGGTAGATGAACTTGCAGGAATGACTTATCAGGAAACAGCTTATGAAGTTATGAAGAAGTTTTTGACAGACTTCACGGAGGAAGAATTAAAGAATTGTATCAATGCAGCTTATGACAGCAAGTTTGATACAGAAGAGATCGCACCATTGGTTCAGGCGGACGGAGCGTATTATCTGGAGTTGTTCCATGGCTCAACGATTGCTTTTAAAGATATGGCATTATCCATCCTGCCACATTTAATGATCACATCAGCGAGAAAGAATCAGGTGAAAAATGATATTGTAATCCTGACAGCTACTTCCGGGGATACCGGAAAAGCAGCATTAGCCGGATTCGCAGATGTAAAGGGAACAAAGATCATTGTATTTTATCCAAAGAACGGTGTCAGCCCAATTCAGGAAAAACAGATGGTGACACAGAAGGGCGATAATACATTTGTTGTAGGTATCCATGGTAACTTTGACCAGGCACAGACTGGTGTGAAGAAGATTTTTGGTGATAAAGAAATGGCAGCGGAATTAGCAGCTGCAGGTTATCAGTTCTCCTCCGCGAATTCCATCAATATTGGACGTCTGGTGCCACAGATTGTCTATTATGTATATGCATATGCAAAATTATATGCAAATGGTGTTATTGGAAAAGATGAGAGAATCAATGTCGTAGTTCCAACCGGTAACTTTGGTAATATTCTGGCAGCATTTTATGCGAAGAATATGGGAATCCCAATTGCAAAATTGATCTGTGCATCCAATGAGAATAAGGTTCTTTACGACTTTTTCACAACCGGAACTTATGATAAGAACAGAGAATTTATGCTGACAAGCTCTCCATCCATGGATATTCTGATTTCCAGTAACTTAGAGCGTCTGATTTACCGTATTGCCGGAAATGATGCTGCAAAGAATGCAGATTTCATGAAAGCATTAAATACAAACGGAAAGTATGAGATTACGCCTGCAATGAAAGAACAGCTTGCAGATTTCTATGGAAATTATACAAGTGAGGAAGAAACAGCAGAAGAGATCCGGAACTTATACGAGAAGACAGGTTATATTATTGATACTCATACAGCAGTTGCGACAGGTGTATATCATAAGTATTTAAAAGATACAAAGGATACGGACACCAAGACCGTGATCGCATCTACTGCAAGTCCGTTCAAGTTTACAAGAAGCGTGATGGATGCGATTGATAAGAAGTATGATGCAATGACAGATTTTGAACTTGTTGACGAACTGAGCAAAATTGGAAATGTTAAGATTCCAAATGCCATCGAAGAGATCCGTACCGCAGAGGTAAGACATAAGACCGTATGTGAAGTGGATGAGATGCCAAAGGTTGTAAAAGAATTTTTGAACGTGAAATGATCGTGCAGATTTTTAGCATTTGTATCTTATTAAAACGATAATAGAAAAAATAAGGCTGTCTGATAAAACTATCAGCAGCCTTATTTTTGTGACCTGAAAATTGATTTTCTATTGATACAATTCCATTATTATTTCTTCAATTCAAAAATGAAATTAATAACACCAAACGGATACATGACCTGAAGTAAATAAGATGAACTGGACAATTCAATCAATTCGTCAGAAACAACTTCAGGAGCCTCTAATGTTAATTCTTTTCCGAGTGTATTTGAAATATTCACATTATATAATCCGTTATGAAGATTTAAGAAATCTTCCAGAGAAGCCTGAACATATTCATCAAACTCTGTAAATTCCTCATTTACGTATCTGGATGCAAAGCTGATACAGGTTGTCTCAGGCATATCCAGATAAACTTTAGCGGATAAATCGCCATGGATCGTCTGCGAAACACAGTAATTTACAGGATATTCTTTGCATGGGTTAAAACACAGCGGAGTGAAATCATCCCCGATAAAACGCGTCAGATCATTGAACAGCAATCGCATATAGGAAGCATTGTATTCGTCTGCAGCTACATCAGTTGTATGGAAGAAATTTGCAAGAATCCGGTCAAGATCATCCTGTTTTTCGTTGCTGTAATCTAAATCCGTTATTTCGTTTTCTGATTCATAATCCGTGATCAGTGTTTCCAGCTGCGCATTGTTAATATAACCTTCCTCTACAAGTGTCTGTCCTAATAACAGAAAGTCCGGATACTGTGTCTTGACAAGTTCATCGACCTGTTCCTGTGTCAGATATCCCTCGCGGACAGCTAAATCGCCAAACCGACAATCATTATGTGTCTGTGAAATGATGACATTATCTACTTCATTTGCAGTCATATATCCCTTCATAATGGCGAGAGTGCCAAGCTTCATATGCTGGGAGGATTTTTTGCCAAGGGCACTGAGCAGCTGATCTTTTGTCACTACATTGTGAGATAATAAAAATGTTCCAAAAAACTGTGCGTACATATTTTATCTCCCTTCAAATCTTGAGGTAAGGATGCTATGCAGCTGCTCTGGATTTAAAGGTTTCTGGATAAAATCCTTTGCACCGGCTTCAATGGCGGAACGCAGCTGTGACTGTGTTCCGACAGAAGAAACGATAATGATTTCTGCATCTTTGTCAAAATCAATAATTTCACGGATTGCTGCATTGCCATCTTTTACTGGCATAACGATATCAAGAAAAGATAAATCAGGCTTTTCCTTTTTATAGATATCAATTGCATCCTGTCCGTTGGATGCCTCGAAAAAAGTTGGTGTACCATATTTTGAAATAAAATCTTTTAACTGCTTTCGTGCAAGTATGGAATCATCACTAATAAGAATTTTTGCATTGTCTAGTCTCATAGTAAATCCCCTTTTCCTAATTTGTTTATAGAACCTATTTTACACTAAAAAAAATGGGCATGCAATTGTAATATACAAAATTCGTGTTGTTTTTTCTCGAAAAAACGCAAAATATGGATTGATTTTGTTCTTGAATCTTAAGGATGGAGAGTTTATAATGAGTGCATCTTTGTAAAATTATGTAAAATCAGAAATGGAGAGGGTAAAAGAAGATGGATGTAATGCTTGTATTCGATGCTGTTGTTGCATTGTTTGGTGCCTATATGATAGGGTCAGCGCTTCATATGAAGAAGAGTGGCAGGATCAATTCCATGGTGCTGGCACAGGAAGAGTTAAAAAAAGTGAAAGATACAAAGGGATTTATTGAATTTCTGTATTGGCGTGAAATGTTGTTTGGTGCATTGGTATTGATCGTTGGGGTTCTTGGAGTCTTAAATGAGACCGTTATGCCGATTGGAAAAGCAAGTATCCTGGAAGTGATCATTTTTCTTGCAGCTTTCATCTGGTTTCAGAATTCATTGGCGAAAGCGAGAGAGAAGTTTTTACATTTATAATATGAGTTACATAAAAAACAGTTGTCATGGAAACAGACCGGAACCGGTAATATCCGGTGTGTTCCCAGTGGCAACTGTTTTCCTATTTTAACGTTCCTCCATAGGAACATAAGCTTTTCGTTCGCCAACATTCTTGTATGCAGGACGCATGATCTTGCCGCTGTGTGCCACTTCCTCAAGACGGTGTGCACTCCAGCCGGAGATTCGTGCAATGGCAAAAATCGGTGTGTAAAGTTCTACCGGGAGTCCTAACATGCTATAGGCGAAGCCGCTGTAAAAGTCAACGTTTGGACTGACACCCTTGTAGATCTTACGTTCTTTTGCAATGATCTCAGGGGCAAGCCGCTCGACCGTTGCATAGAGTTTGAATTCTTTTTCATAGCCCTTTTCTTCGGAGAGTTTTTCTACGAAAGAGCGGAAAATAACAGCTCGTGGATCGGAAAGTGAGTAAACCGCATGTCCCATACCATAAATTAGACCAGCGTGGTCGAATGCTTCTTTATGCAACAATTTTGTCAGATAATCTGCAATCTCATCCTCGTTTGACCAGTCTTTCACCTGTTTTTTCATATCATCAAACATTTTTACAACTTTGATATTGGCACCACCGTGTTTCGGTCCTTTTAAGGAACCTAAAGAGGCTGCAATCGCGGAATAGGTATCGGTTCCGGAGGAAGATACCAGATGCGTGGTGAATGTGGAGTTGTTACCACCACCGTGCTCCATATGCAAGATCAAGGCGGTATCTAACAATTTCGCTTCCAGTGGTGTAAATTTACTGTCAGCGCGGAGAATATGTAAAATATTTTCTGCAGTAGAATATTCTTCTTTTGGAGGATGGATAAATAAGCTGGCACCATCGTGATAATGCTTATATGCCTGATAACCGTAAACAGAAAGCAATGGGAATAAACTGATCAACTGAAGACATTGTCTCAATACATTTGGAAGAGAAATATCATCCGCCCTGTCATCGTAGGAGTAAAGTGTCAATACACTTCGTGCAAGGGTGTTCATCATATCCCTGCTTGGCGCTTTCATGATGATGTCACGTACAAAACTGGTAGGCAGTGAGCGGTATTTGCTCAGCATTTTAGTGAATTCTTTTAGTTCGTCTTTCGTTGGAAGACTGCCAAACAGAAGAAGATAGGTACATTCCTCAAATCCGAAATGGCTGTTCTCGTCAATTCCGGCAATAATATCTTTTACATTATAGCCGCGGTAATAGAGTTCGCCGTCTGCTGGATGGGATACTCCGTCCACGATCTTTGTCGAACATACATCAGAAATCTCGGTCAGTCCAACGAGCACACCTTTACCGTTTATGTCACGCAGCCCGCGTTTTACGTCGTATTTGCTATATAATTCCGGATCAATGACAGAACATTTGGCACTTAACTCAGACAGATGCTCTAACTCCGGTGTTATCTCACAAAATGGATTATTTTTTGTCATTTAAAGCCCTCCTTCAATTTATCACGTTAACTTATAATAGCATATGTACTAAAATTAATACAAGAAAATTGTTCCAAATTTAAAAAAATTTTAGAAAAAGTTTACATATAAACATGAAAACTTCTTAATTATTCCTATACTTTCAGGAGATATTAGATTACAATAAAACATGTAAATAATATGTCGTTTGTTGGAAAAAACAGTATAAAAATGGAAAAACAGGAGTTTGACAGGATGGAAGCGGAAGAGTTAATAAAAGCAGCTATGGAGGCAAAGGAGCATGCGTATGTCCCATATTCCCATTTTCGGGTTGGAGCGGCACTTCTGACAAAAAGCGGTAAGGTTTATCAGGGATGCAATATTGAAAACGCAGGATATTCTCCGACAAACTGTGCGGAGCGTACAGCATTTTTTAAGGCAGTCTATGAGGGAGAGCGTGAGTTTGCAGCAATTGCGATCAATGGAGATGGAGACGATTATCTGTATCCGTGCGGTGTGTGCAGACAGGTCATGGCAGAATTCTGCGAGCCGGATACGTTTCGAATTTTTGTTTCCAAAAAGAATGGAGAATATCTCGAGTACACGCTTGGGGAATTGTTTCCGGGTGCATTCACAAAGGACGATATAGAAAAAGCCAGAGTTTACTAGGTGGAACATGTTTTTGCCATTTTGTCAATGGATAAAACTACAAGAAAATAGTAGTAATTTTGGTAGTATTTTTTACGTTCCGGCATTAATTTTTGCTTGTGAATCAGGGAACATTAAAGTATAATAAGACTATCAAAAAACAGCCTGGGATGTGCGACACCCTACTATTTTGAACCTACATTTACTTTAAACGGGATTCCAACATTTTCAATTGGATGCCAGGCCTCAGTAATTCGCTACGGCGGCGGGGGAAGGCAAAAGCTTGATTGAGGTTACCCACCTAGCGTTGGCTAGGAGTCAAAATTGTAGGAAACGGCATTTTGGGTATTACAAAAGATAGAATGTACGAAAGAATTTATAAAGTACAGAAGAAGTTTTGAAGACACAAAAGCGTTCACAAGACACAGAAGATCTATAGTGAGGTACAAAAGATTCCGAAAGTACAAAAGCATTTTTGAGACACAAAAGAATCATAAAAGTACCAATGAAGATAGAAGATACACACGAGAATAAAACAGAAGATACAAAAGCGAGAAGCTGCTTTCTTAGAAAGCAGCTTCTTTTTAGGTAGTGCGTGAGGGGGAAAGTGCGTTTGAAAAGAAAAATCGGACTGCTTGTCATTTTGTTACTCATATTGTGTGGCATGCTATTGGCAGGAACGAAAAAAGGGTATCATAAAGACGTTTATTCAGAGCATTATGTTCCGGTAGAAGAGGTGCAGGATGAACTGTCTTTTTCTATATATAAGGAGATGGACTGGGAGCAGATATTGTTACAGAAACAGGAGTATCTGACAAAAAAGGCTGCCAGCGAAATTTTAGAGTTTCTTGGATTAAAGGATTACATACAACTTCCAGAGAAAAGTGAGAACGCTGCGCTAGACCGCGGGGAGTGGAACGCTGTTTATACAGAAATCCTTGCTTATCTCGATGATGAAAAAACAGTTACAACACAGGATCTGTTGCTGATGGATGTGATTGAATCGGACAGCGGATGCATTCTGGTCACAAATGAGGGGGATTATCCATCAAAGTTTGGACAACATTTTCTCACAGCATGGGATAATTACCGATTGTATTTGCTGGATGGTAAATGTGTTGGAATTGCGGGAATCAGTGAAGAGGAAGCAGAGGTATATAATACTTATATCAAGGCTGTCGAAGATGGAACACTTACTTTTTTATCCGGTGGTGCAGAATATGAGATTACAATGGATGCATCGGAAAAAGATGTGACAGAAGGCGTGGCGGATCTTGTTTTTTCAAATGGAAAGCTCCAGATCGTGCGAAAAAAAGAACAGGAGATCGGTGGAAAATTATTGTCCTATGATGAAAATACGATAGAGATTGAAGGCTATGGAAGAATCTCCCATACCGGGAAGATCCCGGTTTATGAACTTTTAGAAGGGGAAGATGTCACGGAGAGTTCGATTTCGAAAGTGGTTCTCGGAAACATGGAAGTATCCTATGTGATCGGGGAAGAAGAAGTCTGTGCAATTTTGATCAGGACACCGGCAGTAATCGAAAATATCCGGGTTCTGTTACTGGCAGACGATGGTGGAAAATTCCGCTCCGCAGTTTATCTGAAAGCAGATGTTGATGCAAGTATTAAGTTTGGTGAAACTGTGTCGGACTATGCGGCGGGAACGCTGCTTGATGTAAGTACATGGTTTACAGAACGTGATGATACATTTTCCATTCAGCCTGCAACGGAAAATGGGAAGATTTTTCTGTGTGATGAAGCGGGAAATACCATCTCAAACGGATATTCCGGCAGTGTGGAGGTGCGCCGTTACGAGGAGGGCTACACCGTTGTGAACAGTGTTCCGTTTGAAACTTATCTTACCGCAGTGGTTCCAAGTGAGATGCCATCTACCTATGAAAAAGAGGCATTAAAGGCGCAGGCAGTCTGTGCGAGAAGCTATGCCTATATTCAGCTTATGAGGGCAGATCTGGCGGCTTTCGGAGCGCATATCAACGACAGTACGTCCTATCAGGTTTATAATAAAGTAGAGGCGGGCGAGGCATCCAGACAGGCGGTGGAGGAGACAAAACATGAGGTAATGACTTATGCGGACGAAGTGATCGAAGCATATTATTTCTCGACGTCTATGGGTTACACGGACACCGCAGAGGTATGGAATCCGGAAGAGATGGAAAACTATGGGTACCTGAAAAAAGTATGCTTAAATACGCCGGAGACAGATATTGATCTGTCAGATGAGAAAACATTTTTAGATTATATCCGGAAACCACAGACAGGATTTGACAGTGAGATCAAGTATTATCGCTGGAGTGCACAGGCGGATTTTAACGGAAAAGAAGCCGGAATCCGGCAAATTTTGGAAAACAGGCATTCCATTTCTCCAAGGAACGTGATATATTATGAATCTAATGGTAAAAATGAGACGGACTCCATGGCAGATTTTGGAAAGCTGAAAGGCATCGAAGTGGAGAAACGGAGTGCGTCAGGTTCCATCCTGACGTTACGGCTTTCCTATGAACATGGTATGGTAAAAGTTTTTTCCGAGTATAATATTCGTAAAGTACTAGGACTTGGCGCGGCAAACATTGCGTATCAGGATGGAAGTGAGAGTGCTGAGGTGACGATTCTGCCAAGTGCGTTTGCCAGTCTTGTGAACGAAGCAGACGAAACATACACTCTATATGGCGGAGGTTACGGACACGGACTTGGCATGAGCCAGAATGGTGCCAATGGTCTGGCAAAAACCGGGATGAATTATCAAGATATTTTGCATTTCTTCTATAAAGATGTCTCGATTACCAGTCTGACAGAAAAAAGTGAATTTGCGAATCAGGATGATGAATAAATTGCAGTAACAATGGAGGAAAGAAAATTGATTTGGAAGATTATCGGAAACGGAAAATCTTTTTTTGATAAATGTAAGCGGGATAAGATCAATGCATATTCTGCCCAGTCGGCATTTTTTATTATATTATCGACAATTCCATTTTTGATGGTGTTTTCTTCCCTTCTTCAATACACACCGATCACGGAGGGGACTTTGTTAAAAATGTATCAGACTGCATTGCCAGATTACATTTCAGCTTTTTTGATTTCAATCACGGATGAAGTATATAACCGTTCGGTTGGAATCATCTCCATTACGGCGATCGTGGCAATCTGGTCTGCTGCCAAGGGAATCCAGTATATGACAGATGGACTGAATTCGGTCAATGACCTGGAGGAAAACCGCAACTGGTTTGTGTTAAGACTCTGGGCAATCGTCTATACGATCGTATTTTTGTTTGCGGTTGTATTTACACTGGTTGTCCTGGTCTTTGGAAATACGCTGCATGATCTTGCGGTAGAGTATATTCCGCTATTGCAGAGTCTGACGGATCTGATCGTAAGACTTCGTGGCTTTGTGCTTTTTGGAATTTTATTTGTATTTTTTGATATTATTTTTACCATGCTGCCAAACAAAAAACTGACGTTTAAAAGCCAGATTCCGGGCGCAGCGATCTGCGCGGTGGCGTGGTATGTGTTTTCGTTTGCTTTGTCCATTTATGTGGATTACTTTAATGGATTTTCTATGTATGGCAGTCTGACAACCATCGCATTGATCATGCTCTGGCTTTATTTTTGCATGTATATTATGATGATGAGTGCAGAAGTGAACGTGATCTTCAATGAAAGTTTCCGCAAATGGCTTAAGCGTGACCGGACAAAGAAAAAAAGGGGTTGAGTTTTAGAAAACCCTGTGATAGAATAGCAATTGAATTTGATGCTGATCATGGGCATCAGAAATAGGAAAAGGCTGTGAATGTGTCAGTAGAGCACTATACTTTTTAAAGAGAGAGCGGGTCACCGGCTGAGAGCCAGCTTAAGGTAAGATAGGAATCGAATTTCACACAGGAGCCGCATTTGTGAACGCAGGAGATCTTGTAAATAGCAGATGACGCCTGATACACGTTACGTATCTACAAAGTGCTTTTCTTCGGATAAAGAAGAGAAGAATCAGGGTGGTACCGCGGAATCATTCGTCCCTAAGTGAGGGAGAATGGTTCCTTTTTTATGTCCTGAAAGATGTTTATGAAAAAGGAGAAATGAAAATGAAAGACAAATTGCAGCAGATCAGAGAGAAAGCAATTGCAGAGATCGAGGGATCTGACGGATTAGAGCGTCTGAACGAAGTCAGACAGGCAGTGCTTGGCAAAAAAGGTGAACTTACAGCAGTATTAAAAGGAATGAAAGATGTAGCACCTGAAGACAGACCAAAAGTAGGACAGTGGGTAAACGATACACGTTCTGCAATCGAGACAATTCTCGAAGAGAAAATGAAAAAATTAGAGGCAGATGCCTTAAAGAAAAGATATGAAGCAGAGAAAATCGATGTTACGATGCCGGCAGTGAAGCATGAAAAAGGAAATCTGCACCCGGTGACACAGGTCCGTAACCAGCTCATTGATATTTTTGCCTCTATGGGATTTGAAGTTTATGAGGGAACAGAGATTGAGACAGATTACTATAACTTCACAGCTTTGAATACACCTCAGGATCATCCGGCAAGAGACATGCAGGATACTTTCTACCTCTCACCGGAATTCCTGCTCCGTACCCAGACATCTGCAGGACAGATACATGTTATGGAAGCAAAGAAACCACCAATCAAGATTATTTCCCCTGGTAAGGTATTCCGTTCCGATGATGATGCAACACATTCCCCGATGTTTACACAGATGGAAGGTCTTGTGGTAGATAAGGGAATTACACTCTGCGACTTAAAGGGAATGTTAGATGAACTTGTAAAGAAGATTTTCGGAAAAGAGACGACCACACGTCTTCGTCCATCCTACTTCCCATTCACAGAGCCTTCCGTAGAAGTTGATGTAAGCTGTTTCCAGTGTGGCGGATGCGGATGCAAACTCTGCAAAGGTACAGGATGGATCGAAGTATTAGGAGCAGGTGTTGTTAACAATAAAGTTTTAGAGGGTTGTGGAATTGATACCAATGAGTACAGTGGCTTTGCATTCGGTATCGGTATTGAGCGTATCGCAATGTTAAAATATGGTATCAACAACATCAAATTACTGTTTGAGTCCGATATGCGTGTATTAAAACAGATCGATGACTAAGACAAACAGATAGAGATAAAAGAAAAGGAGACTTATCATGTTAGCACCATTAAGCTGGTTAAAAGATTATGTAGATATAGATGTTACTCCAAAGGAGTTAGAGGAAAAACTTTTTTCCTGTGGATTTGAAGTTGAGGAACTGATTGAAGTTGGAAAAGATGTAAGCGGCGTTGTTGTAGGTCTGGTTGAGACATGCGAACCAATTCCTGACACACACTTAAGCTTATGTCAGGTAAATGCCGGTGAGCACGGAACCTTCCAGATCTGCTGTGGAGCAGACAATGTCCATGCAGGCGGCAAATTCCCGCTCGCACTCGTAGGCGCAACAGTTTATGCAACTGCAAAAGACCATGTCACGATCGAAGGTGTGATGACAATTAAAAAAGGCAAACTCCGTGGATATGAATCCTTTGGTATGCTTTGCTCCGGAACAGAGCTTGGATTAAACGAAGATTTATATCCGGGCGCAGGATACAACGGATTACTTGTGTTACCGGAAGATGCCAGAGTTGGAGCAGACGTAAAACCGATCCTTGGAATGGATGACTGGATTTTTGACATTGCGATCACCGCAAACCGCCCGGACTGCCAGAGTATTTACGGTATCGCAAGAGAAGTAGCAGCCGTTCTCGGAAAAGAATGCAAAGAGCCTGCACTTGATTTCACAGAGACAGATGTAAAGAAGGATTTCCATGTAACTGTTTCTGCGAAAGATCTCTGCCCGAGATATATCGCACACTATGTTCATGATGTTGAGATCAAGGAATCTCCTGCATGGATGAGAAGAAGACTGGCATTAGTCGGAATCGGTGGTATCTCCAATATCGTAGATATCACAAACTACGTCCTAAAAGAGTTAGGTCAGCCGATGCATGCATTCGACTATGCATATTTAGAGGGTGACGAGATTAATGTCAGACGTGCAGATGATGGCGAGAAGATCACAACATTAGACGAAAAAGAATTTGAATTAAATAATTCAAATCTTGTCATCTGTGACGGTAAAAAACCGGTTGCACTGGCAGGCATTATGGGTGGCTTAAATTCTGAGATTCAGGACACCACAAAAGAAGTGATGTTCGAGGCTGCAAAATTTGCCCGCGACAACATCCGTAAAAGCTCCAGGGCACTGGGACAGTCCTCTGATTCCAGCGCAATGTATGCAAAGGGTGTTTACGAATACACAACTGTTATGGCAATGAAACGTGCTCTTCATTTAGTAGAGGAGTTAGGCTGTGGTAAAGTTTCTTCCACACACATTGAAGTGTCTACCGGAAACTCCATCGAGCCAAAAGAGATGAAAGTAAGTGTAAAACGTGTCAATGGGGTTCTTGGAATCGAAGTCCCAGATGCTGACATCGTTCGTATTCTTACTGCTTTAAATTTTGCACCGGTCATCAACGGTGATGAGCTGACATTGCAGATTCCTGCTTACCGTGAAGATATGGATTCTTACCCGGATGTGGCGGAGGAAGTGATCCGTATGTATGGCTATGAGCATGTAATCCCAACCTTTATGCCGACTGCGAAAGTGACATTAGGTGGATTAAACTTAAAACAGAAGACAGAACTTAAAATCAAACGTGCACTCTGTGCAGCAGGAGCTTATGAGGGAATTCATTACTCCTTCTTCTCACCGTCTGATCTGGATCTGTTAAGACTGCCGGAAGATGCAAAAGAGAGACATGCAATCCGTCTGATCAATCCAATTAATATTGATCTTTCACTGATGAGAACTACACTTGCACCGCAGATGATCCATGCGATGGCAAGAAACCAGAAAAAAGCAATTTTAGAGGGAAGAATCTTCGAACTTGGAAATGTATTTATTCCAAAAGATCTCCCACTTACGGAGTATCCGGATGAGAGAGAGACACTGTGCGTTGGATTATTTGGCGAGAAGGAATCTTTCTACACATTAAAAGGATTTGCAGAGACGGTTGCAGATTCACTGAATATTACATTCACATACGAGGCAGCCGAGAATACATTCCTTCATCCATATCAGACAGCAGAGATTTTCTGTGAGGGTGAGAAAGTCGGATATCTTGGAAAGGTTTCTTACGAGATCATGGATGAACTTGATATGCGTGTACCGGCTTATGTCATGGAAATTGACCTTGCAGCTCTGAAAAAATGGTATGGAAAAGAGCAGATTTTCACTCCGTTGCCAAAATATGCAGAAGAAAAACGTGATTTCGCATTTGTGGTAGACAAAAACATCACCTGTGCACAGATTGAAAATGGTATCAAAGAAGCCTGCGATTATGTGACAGATGTAACATTATTCGATGTCTATGAGGGAATCCAGCTCGGAGCAGATAAGAAGAGCATGGCATTCTCTGTTGTATTTACTCCGGATGAGGAAGAGTTCACAACTGAGATGGTAGAAGGTTTTGTCAAGAAAATCTTAAAGAACTTAGAGAAAACACTTGATATCAGGCTTCGTGCATAATATGATAGAAACATGGCAAAGAGTCGCAGCAGCGGCTCTTTGTTATGTACAGAAAATGCTAATAGATGGAGAATAATCATGGATGTAAAAGATTTTTATTATGATCTTCCACAGGAACTCATTGCACAGGATCCATTGGAGGATCGTTCCAGCTCCAGACTGATGGTTTTAGATAAGATCACAGGAGAAGTGGAACACAGACATTTTAAGGATATTATAGAGTATTTAAGACCGGGCGACTGCCTTGTCATTAATAACACAAAGGTAATCCCAGCACGTCTTTATGGCGTGAAGGAAGGTACCGAGGCCAAAATCGAAATCCTTCTCTTAAAAAGAAAAGAAAATGATATCTGGGAAACACTTGTAAAACCGGGAAAGAAATGCAAGATCGGAACGAAAATTGTTTTCGGCGAAGGGATTTTGACCGGTGAAGTTGTCGATATTGTAGAGGAAGGCAACAGGCTCATCCAGTTCCATTATGAGGGGATTTTCGAAGAGATATTAGACCGGCTTGGACAGATGCCGCTGCCACCGTACATTACACATCAGCTTCAGGATAAGAACCGTTACCAGACAGTTTATGCCAAATATGACGGATCCGCTGCCGCTCCGACAGCAGGACTTCATTTCACACCGGAGCTGTTGCAGCAGGTGCGTGACATGGGGGTAGAAATTGCGGAAGTAACACTGCATGTCGGACTTGGAACGTTCCGTCCGGTCAAGGAAACAGATGTGTTAAAGCATCATATGCATTCTGAATTTTATAAAATCGAACAGTCAGAAGCGGATAAGATCAATAAAGCGAAAAAAGAAGGACACCGTGTCATTGCAGTGGGAACAACAAGCACCAGAACTTTAGAGTCTGCTGCGGACGAGAATGGTTTCCTCACAGAAAAAAGCGGATGGACAGAAATTTTTATTTATCCGGGATATCAGTTCAAAGTCATCGATGCACTGATCACTAATTTCCATCTGCCGGAATCCACACTGGTAATGCTTGTATCCGCACTTGCCGGAAGAGAACATGTACTGGCAGCCTATGAGACCGCAGTAGAAGAAAAATATCGCTTTTTCAGTTTTGGCGATGCGATGTTTATTGTAGACCGGGAGTCTTAAAACTACTTGTAATCGCAAAGAACTTGTTATACAATTATCTTAAATATTTCATGAAGGAGAAGTGAGGTATGGAGGAGCGGAGAAAGCATAAGAGACTTGATCTGGAAGTCATGGTTGAATTAGAACGATTAGATGAAGAAAGCGTGACCACTTTGAAATATGTCCATGTCGAGGTGACAGATATTTCAAGAAGCGGTCTCGGATTTAAGTCGAAGGCAGATCTTGAGATTGGGAGCTATTACGATACAAGGATTCAGATCTGGACGAAAGAAGTTGTGGATGCTGTTATTGAAATCGTCCGGAGAGATGCTTTGCCGGAGGGCGGTTATAAATATGGATGCAGGTTTATTGGGATGACGGATACTGACGCACTCAAGATAGATATTTACCAGATATTTAATGATCTGTAAAAGAACCGGGGATCCGATACTACAATGCAGGAGTATATCGCTATGTCGTTTCAAAAAATAAAATCATCTACATCACGGTGTTTTGATATCAGCACAGCAGCATTGCATATCATTGCAATGCTGTTCATGCTGATGGATCACCTTTGGGCAACACTTCTTCCGGCGCAGGAATGGCTGACCTGTGTTGGCAGGATCGCATTTCCGATTTTTGCATTTATGTCGGTAGAAGGTTATTTTCATACCCATAATTTCAAAAAGTACTTATTGCGAATGCTGGTTTTTGCAGTGATCTCAGAGATACCGTTCGATCTGATGTATGGTGGAACATGGTTTTATCCGGTCCACCAGAATGTGATCTGGACGTTTATCCTTGGTCTTTTAGGAATCTATATAATGGAAACAGTGCGAAAGAAAAAGAAAACACCTGTTTTTGTACTGACAGCCATACTGGTTACGATTGCCGGAGGTTTACTCGGAACACTGACAATGGTGGATTATTATGGAATCGGAGTACTGACTGTTTTTATTTTTTACTTTTTCCGCGGACGCAAATGGTGGTGTCTGCTTGGTCAAATTGCTGCTCTTTATTGGGTAAATGTGGAATTGCTTGGCGGATTAATGTATCCGGTCCGTTTGTTCGGCATGGAGTTTGAACTCTGCCAGCAGGGGCTTGCATTGCTTGCATTAGTGCCAATCTGGCTTTACAGAGGACGACAGGGATATCACAGCAAACCATTCCAGTATTTCTGCTATGCATTCTATCCGGTCCACATGCTCATTCTGGTGCTGATACTGGGCTTTGTGAACCGGTGATCTGTCTGATGTTGACTGGTCAGGAGAATATTTTTAATTTGTTGTCTCCCGGCGGATAAGGATAGGCGTAATTTGTTTATGGATTGGTTCTGCCAGCGGAACTGGTTTTCTCTTTTTACGTTCTTCCATCTGCTGCACTAATAATTCCATGGAGGTGTGTGCGATCACATCGATTTGCTGTCCAATGGTTGTGATCGGCAAAATAGCTTCACTGGCAATCGGAGAGTTGTCAAACCCTACCAGTTCATATGTGTCAGGGAGACATCCATATTTTTGAAAGATTAGATTCAGGAACATATTTGCATAGGTGTCGTTCGCAAGAAAGACACCTTTTTTTTGTCCGGGATATTTTTCATCGATATCAGCAAAGATGATTTTCATTTGTGAAAAGAGCTCCTGATAAGAATCTCCACACACATTAAGATTTAATTCATAAGGCACATGATGTTCTTTACAGGTGTCTTCAAATGCACGAATTCTGTTGTAGGCAGGAATAATCTTTGGCACATCTGCATTAATATGAATCAGCACATCACAATGGTCACGGATCAAAAGTGATGCAGCCTGCAGAGCTCCCATATAATTATCAGTTGTGACACTGCAGATATGTTCTGCCTCACGTTCAATTGCTATGACAGGAATCTGATAAGAAGCAAGCTTTTCGGAAGCAAGCGTATGGCTTAATACGATCAGGCCTTCGATCTGATAAGACATCAATTCTTCAATATACTGCTCCTCCTCATCTGGTCCGTTATCACTGACAAAAACAAGAAATTTGTAATGATAATCACGGTAGCTGGAAAGAAGCTGGGTAAGCATTTCTGAGTAGTAGTGAAGGTAAAGATTTGGTACGATAATCCCGATAAATTCACTTTTCCCATTTGCGAGCACCTTTGCGAGTTTGTTCTTTTTATATCCTAAATCCTCAAGAGCCTGAGATATTTTTTCCTGATTTTCAAGTGTCAGTGAATCCGGATGATTAAAATATCTTGAAATTGTAGTTTTGGAAAAATGCGTGTATTCTGCAATGTCAGCAAATGTCACCTGTTTTTTCGCCATAAGTATCTGTCTCCTTTACGCATTGTCTATTGTATTTATCAGTATGTTAAAATATGAATCGTTTCGTTACAGTTTCATATTACACATAGTATAGCAATTAAGTTCTGGAATATCAATAAAAAAATAACTGGTTACGTAACTGGTTACTTTAACTTAAAAAAGTGTTGACATCTATTGGAAAATAGGTTATTATCCAATTATAAAGTAACCGGTTACTTTGCCGGTTATACAACAAGACTAAATGGAGGAATAGTGTATGAAAAGAGGGTTGAAACAAAAAAAGTCTACAGGCAGACAAACGCTTGTAAGTAAAGTTTCCTATGTCAAAAGAAACTGGCAGCTGTATGTGTTTTTCCTGATGCCGGCATTGGTGTTAACAATTATATTTAAGTATCTTCCGATGGGTGGGCTGCTCATCGCATTCGAAGATTATAATGTGATCAAAGGTGTTTTTGGAAGTCCCTGGGTAGGGCTGGAATACTTCAAACGGTTTTTATCCTCACCGGATTTTATGAGTTATCTGTTAAACACATTAAAACTCAGCATTTATGGACTGCTTTGGGGTTTTCCGATTCCAATTATCCTGGCATTATTACTGAACCGGATCCGTAAGCAAGGTATAAAAAAGAAAATACAGCTTTTAATCTATGCACCTAACTTTATTTCCGTTATCGTACTCTGCGGTATGGTACGTATGTTTTTATCACCGGTTGGTCCGATGAACCGTATTCTCGGTATCACTACAAATTGGATGACAATGCCGACTGCCTTCAGGACAATTTATATTGCAAGCGGAATCTGGCAGGGAGCAGGTTGGGCATCCATCATGTACACGGCAGCTTTGGCCAATGCCAGTAAAGAATTAGAAGAAGCGGCTGTTATGGATGGTGCAAATCTGCTGCAGCAAATCTGGTATGTCGAGTTGCCGGCCATTAAAGATATTATTGTAATTCAGTTTATTTTACAGGCCGGAAACATTATGAGTATCGGATTTGAAAAAGCATATGCATTACAGACGGATATGAACCTTCCGGCATCTGAGATTTTATCAACTTATGTGTATCGGATCGGACTTCTGAACGGAGATTATGGCTACTCAACGGCTGTCGGATTGTTCAACTCTGTCATTAATGTTATTTTATTGATTTTCGTAAATTTTGTAGTAAAGAAAATAAACGATGGAGAAGGATTATAGGAGGATGAAAAGATGGAAACATCAAGAAAAATAAAATATTCGAGAATTGACCGTCTGATTTTAGGTATAGCATATGCGCTTCTCGGTTTGTTTGTTCTTTCGATTGTTATACCTTTGATATATGTAGTTCTGGCATCTTTTATGGATCCGACTGTTTTAAATAATCAGGGACTGAGTTTTCGGATAAAAGACTGGACATTAGATGCGTACCGGCGTGTTTTAGAGAATGAAATGATATGGAGAGGATTTTTTAATTCATTTTTCTACTCGCTGGCGTTTACTGCAATTTCTGTTTTTATAACACTTCTTGCAGCTTATCCGATGTCAAAAAAAGAGTTTGTCGGCAGAAATTTTTTTAATGTAATTTTTCTGATCACTATGTTTTTTGGTGGTGGAATGATTCCGACATTTATATTAATCAACCGTTTACATATGGTGAATACTGTATGGGCTATTTTAATACCCGGAGCTTTCAATGTATGGAATATGATTCTTGCAAGAACTTATTACCAGTCAATACCAAAGGAACTCAGAGAGGCGTCCTCCATTGATGGTGCAAATGAAATCCAGCATTTTTTCAAAATTATGATTCCGGTGTGTAAACCAATCATCGCAGTACTGGCACTCTGGTCTTTTGTTGGAATGTGGAACAGCTATTTTGATGCACTGATTTATTTGAATGATGCAGATCTGCAGCCATTACAGCTTGTGCTTCGTTCCATTCTTGTACAGAATACACCACAGCCTGGAATGATCGCTGATATCCAGAGTACGGCTGAGATGGCAAAAGTAGCGGAACAGTTAAAATATGCGACTATTGTTGTGTCAAGCTTACCATTATTAATTATGTACCCATTTTTCCAGAAATATTTCGATAAAGGAATTATGGTTGGATCTGTAAAAGGTTAAAGAAGGGGGACTTCCTATATGCGTAGAAAAATAAATAGAATGTTGTCATTCGGGCTTGCACTGATCATGATGTTTAGTATAGCCGGCTGCGGAAGCAATGCACAGCCACAGGCAGAGATAGATCCGGACACTCCGGTTTCCGAAGTACAGTTTCCGTTAAAAGAAACTGAGGAATTATCCTTTATTACCAGTGCACCGGCAACCTCAACGCAGGATCCGAATGAAAGGATCATTTTTCAAAGACTTGAGGAACAGACGAATGTGCATATTAAATGGACGTGTTTTGTATCGGATCAGTTTTCTGATAAAAAAAATCTTGCATTAGCACAATTTGGCAATCTGCCGGATGGCTTGTTTAATGCCGGAATGAGTGATTACGATCTGCTTCGTTATGCAAAGCAGGGGATTATTATTCCCCTTGAAAATCTGATCGATAAATATATGCCAAATCTTCAGGCTGTATTTGAAAAATATCCGGAATACCGCACAATGTGTACCGCACCGGATGGACATATTTATTCATTTCCATGGATCGAACAGCTTGGTGCCGGTAAAGAAGCCATACAGGCCATCGGAGATATCGCATATATCAATAAAAAATGGCTGGATTATCTCGGATTGGAAATACCAACAACAACGGATGAACTGGAACAGGTATTAATTGCATTCCGGGATCACGCGGATGAATTGCAGGAAGAATTTGATATTGAAGGTGATGTGATACCGATGTCCTTTATTATCAACAATGGAGATCAGGATCCCGCCATTCTGATCAATGGATTTGGAGAAGGCTATGGTGATACCGGTGATCATTTTGCAGTGACGGATGAGGGAAAGGTCATTTACACGGCTGTTCAGGAAGGGTATAAAGAAGGCATTGAATGGCTGCATAAATTAGTAACAGAAGATCTTATAGATCCGGAAGCGTTCACGCAGGAATGGTCTACCTATGTTGCAAAAGGTAAAAACCACCGATATGGTCTTTGCTTCTCCTGGGATATTGCAAATATTGATAACAATGTTGATTATGTAATGCTCCCTGCACTTACAGGTCCGACGGGTGTGCGGAATATTACAAGACAAAACAATAGTGAGACCAGTGGTTTTGACAGAGGACGCTGTGTACTTACGACCAGTTGCAGAAATACTGCACTGGCAGCAGCATGGATCGATCAGATGTATGCACCATTACAGTCTCCACAGAACAATTGGGGCAGTTATGGAGAGACAGATTCCTTTAATATTTTTGAATTATCTACAAACGAAAAAGGTGATCCGATGTTAAAGCATATGGATTTAGGCGACCAGTCTCCGGTAGAAGTCCGCGAGGCACAGTCAGTCAATGGTCCGCTTGCCATCTTAAATGAATATTATGGTGAGTATGTAACACAGCCGGAAGATGCAAAATGGCGGCTTGACAATATGCATGAGACATATTTGGCAGATATGAACAGTAAATACGTTTATCCGAATGTATTTATGAGTATAGAAGACACGAATAAGGTGTCGCAATATGACACAGATATTAAAAAATATGCCGAACAGAAAAAAGCCGACTGGATTTTAAATGGCGGCATAGAAAAGGAATGGGATTCCTATCTTGAAAAAATGGAAAAATATGGATTATCAGATTATCTTTCCATTAAGCAGAAATACTTTGACAACTATCAGAAATCATTATCAGAATAATTAGGAGAGAAATAATATGAGCAATATGTTAGAAAAAGCCAGAAAATACGAGACAGAAAAAATTGCTGCTACAGATCCGCAGACAAAACCTTTATTTCATGTTTCTGCTCCAACCGGATGGATCAACGATCCAAATGGATTTTCGTTTTACGATGGGCAGATACATCTATTCTATCAATATCATCCATATAACAGGGAATGGGGACCAATGCACTGGGGACATAGCGTTACGTGCGATATGATCCACTGGGAACAGCTTCCAGCGGCACTTGCTCCGGATGAAGAATATGATAAAGCCGGATGTTTTTCAGGAAGTGCGATCGAAGCAGATGGTAAACATGTACTTGTATATACAGGAGTAACCAGAATAAAACAGCCTGACGGAAGTGAGCAGGATCGTCAGAATCAGTGTATTGCATTTGGTGATGGAAAAGATTATCAGAAATATGAAAAAAATCCTGTCATGACCGGAGAAATGCTTCCAGAGGGATGCAACAGGGTAGATTTCCGTGATCCGAAGATCTGGAAAGAAAATGATACCTATTATATGATCGTTGGCAATAAAAATGAAAATCAGATCGGACAGGTTGTGTTATGTTCAAGCAAAAATCTGACTGACTGGAAATTTGAAACAATTCTTGCTTCAAACGAAAGCGGAAAAATTGGTACAATGTGGGAATGTCCGGACTTCTTTCAGCTGGGCAGTAAAAGAGTGCTGATCTGTTCACCGCAGGATATGAAAGCGCAGAAATAT
>ERZ773221.57-NODE-57-length-130852-cov-7.339518_pt1 | contig 130852 bp, 110 predicted proteins | sample MGYA00580994_ERZ773221 | MGnify/ENA primary metagenome ERZ773221 (study PRJEB29015, sample SAMEA2737758) | human gut metagenome | biome: human gut; feature: human-associated habitat; material: faeces | place: China | collected 2012 ... | reverse complement strand
AAGACCGAGAGCAAGACCGCACAGGCGCAAATGCTCATTCTGGAACTGCTTGCGGACGGAAAGCGTATGCCGAGCGCAGAGCTGGAAAAGACGGTCAATGAGCGTGGGATTTCCTCACGCACCATGAGAACGGCAAAGAGCCGTATCGGGGACAGACTTGTGACCGAGAAAGACGGCACAGCATGGGTCTGCTATCTCCGAGACTGACAACAGGAACACGGCAAGCGTGGCAAAGACGGCAAGGTTTTTATAGATACCTTAATGTTGCCGCCTTGCCTTGTTCCCTCATGCCGACATCGCCCGATGATGAACAGTCACCGGGCATTTTTCATTTACAGGAGGATTTTGAATGAACAATACCGCAACCAACACCGCCACTTGCCCGACTGTCAGAAAGCAGATCGGCAAGACAACCTATATCGTCCGTGTGCATTTCAGCCAGACCGCAAAAGAGACAATGGAGGACAAAATCAAGCGTCTGCTCCGTGAGGAAGTCCGCAAAATGTGACTTCTTTTTGAATTTGATGAAAAAGTCCTTGACTTTTCGTCTCTGGAAGGGGATGACCAGACTTCTGGTACAGATACCGCAGATCAGGACAAGCCAGATCAGCCGGCAGATAAGGATGAAGCGGACAGTGCAAAAGACCCGACAGACAGCGGAAATGCAGGACAGCTGCAGGGAACATCCACAGGTGTCGGAGAGGCACAAGAATCAGAAAATCAGGATGATGGAAATACAGACACTGTAAAAGAAGAGTCCGCGGATACAGATACTGTAAACATTACAGAAGAGCAGACTCCGAAAGCTGCAAATGCAACACAGGAAGTAATAAACTTCAGCAGGACTGTAAAAGTAGTCGCAGCGGAAGAACCAGTGGAGACATATGCAGCAAATTATAGAGTGGCATCTTATGCAAATGTGCAGGGGAACTATACCGTAAATCTGGGAACACCGGTGTGGACAGATGATACACATAAGAAATTCCAATATACAAACGCAAAGATTGATACAGGCAGTGATGACATAAGCTTGATGACAATCACGTTGTCAAACGGTAAGCTGCCAGCTGATATTTTAAATGATGCAACCGTAAGGGATGATTATGGAAGATCAGCCACATGGATCTTTATGGATAAAAAATCCAGTCAGGAAATAGAAAAAAAGATCCAGAACATGACATTTGATTATACGAATGATATGAATGTCTATGTATCAGTAAATGCGAATGAGAATGAAGGATTTGATTCGAATTTGGATAATCTAAAATTGACGCAATGGTCAAAAAATGGACATTTTTATTTGCATGTTAAAGAGAAAGTATCATGGGCGGTAGCGTATGATAGAGCAAAAGAATATAAGTTAGGCGGTGAAAGAGGATACTTAACGACAATTACAACTAATGATGAATTATCATATATTTTAACATTACAAACGGGGCAAACGTGGACAGCTGGCACAAGGTTAATTATGAAAGATGGTTCGAGTATCAATGATACTCCATTTGGAAGGATAACAAATGGGATTGTAAAATATGGTCAGGATTATTATTGGGCGGCAGGACCAGAAACAGGAGAGAAAATTGTATCGTTATGGGGATCTGGAGAACCCAATCGTGCATCAATTGGTTATGGTGCGCTAAATGGTACAATTTCAGATGTACAAGGTCAAGAATCCTGTGTAATGGTAAGAAATTCAGATTTAAAAACATTGAATGATATAATAGAAGGAAATGTGCCTGGAGATACGAATCTTACAGCGAGTGGCTTCTTCGTCGAATTCGGTGGCTACGCTGACGGAGCCGACCCGGGACAGCCGGATAACACCAAAACAGGTGAGACCAACGTACTGGTAGCACCAATGGATGCTGAGGCTGTGATAAACGGCGTGAAATATGCCCCTCTTGCCGATGCACTGGATACGGCACAGACCGGAGACACAGTCGAGATCGTAAAAGATACCGTCACAGCAGTGACAGGCGGAACCCTGAAAAAAGGTGTGAAGTTAAAGAGCAAGAATGGTACATGGTTCTCAGCACCAAATGATGCGGTGGATGTAACGCTTGACGTTGCAGCAGATGGAACCATTACACTTAAAGACGGAACACTTAATGTATCGGATAACGGAACACTGAACGTTTACAGTCCGGTAGACCATAATACTTACAAGGTGACAACCCCGGCAGGCGCATCATCGGTCGTTGTGCCAAACGGTACAGGGGATGATACACCATATCTCAAGAACCATAACACGACAGGCGAACTCACCTTAAAGATCGGGGATGTGACATACACATATACCAATCAGAGTTTTAATGCCATCACCCTGGTCTACATCCCGGATGCTATGTACCGGAATGAACTGGTGACAAAAGCAGAAGTCCCTGCAGACAAGACAGCAGAGATCAGGTTAGATGATACAGACTCCGTCAAGACAAAAGGGACAGGAAACGCTTCGGATAAAGTGACCGTGGAGCGGAGGAGTACAGACAAAAAAGCAGATGTAAAGATCCCTTCCGGGGCAAGTGCAGACGTGTTCGGACATGAAGTGGGGTCAGCACCGGCAAATGGCGTGACTGTCAGCCAGGGCAGCACGATAAACAGCGGATATCCGTCGCGTGATTATGTCACGATCCCGGTAGGTGAGAGCATCGTGACCGACGGAGTAACCTACAATGCGACCGACAGCGTACAGAGATACTATCTCGGAACATTCAACGTGGCGGTCACGACCGGGAACAATGCAGAGATCTCCGGCGGCGCAAAACCGGCTGACCCGGGATACTTGCAGCAGTACAAGGTAAAGATCAGTCCTAAGACACACTTTGACCTCGATAAGGACAACTTTACCGTCACAATGAAAAAAAGTGATACCGGTGCAGCAGAGACATTATCGTTTGCGCAGGTATGCACAGAGGAAACAGATGGAAGCATCACAGTGACGATCCCTCAGGTGACCGGTGACATCACCATCAATGCTGCGGCAAAACGCCAGCTCACAACCTTAAATGTGGAAGGACTCACAGCCGGCGGCGCAAAGGGAATCTTCAAGGCAGTGGATGCATCCGGCAACACCTATGAGCTGGCTGACGATGGAAGCATCCAGATAAACAGGAATGAGGAACTGACACTTACTTTTACACCGGATGATTTTGACGACAGATACTATTCAGACCTGACCGGGGAGAAGGGAGAGAGTTTTTCCATCCTGACAGCCCTGACGGATACGACAGATGGGAATAAGGATCTGTTTGCCACAGCGACATTCAACTGGACAGAAAAGAGCTATGAGATAACATACACGCCGACAAAAGCGGATGTGACGTTAAAAGCAGTCTTTACGCCATCCCACATCGTACATCTCCATGTGACAGGAGGAACGGCAGAAGTGACAGACAATACACTGGTCACAAAGGAGACAGGGGCATCACAGTTCCAGCATGTCATCGTGGCAGATGATAAGACTGTGGAGGTAAAACTGAAAGACACGACAGCAAACGGACTGGCTCCTACAGCTTACTGGAGTGACGTGTCAGAATCACCGGAGCATGCGGGAATGGATGTGTCCGCAGCAATCCAGACAACCGGTGCAAAGACCTATACCTATACGACACAGAAAGTAAAACAGCCACAGGCACTGAACGTGACCTTTGAGCAGGGACAGACAGTGGAGGTTACGGTAAACAACGGAAAACTCTTAAATGATGATGGCGCATGGAACGAAAATTCCGGCACATACACAAGGATCGTAAAGAACAACGCTCCGCTGGTGCTCAAGATCAAACCGGATGACGGCTACGGCTTAAAGGGCATCACAGTCAATGGTTATCCGATCGACATCGAAAAAGCACTGGAAGACAGGGCACTCGAATACGACAGTGTGGCAGGCGTCTATACCCATACCACACACGGCATCTATCAGGCATGGAAGGTGACGGTCGATCTGGAAAAACAGCACCAGTTCATCTTTGAAGACCAGAACGGTGCACAGATCAGCAGTGGGGAGCGCATCACCGTCATTGACGGCGGAACGATCGCTGAGGCAGTCTTTGCAAAAATGCAGAGAGTGACAGACGGGTTAAAAGCGGACAACGAGAGCTTCTTTGTCTGGGTGGATAAGGCAAACACCGGAAAAGTCTATAATGGGACAACGGTCATCAGCAGCCAGATGGCAGATAAAGTGACACTCATCCCGGTATACCGCACAAACGTGGTGAACGGGGCAGACGGAAGCAGCATCGCAGCGGATGATTTCGTCATCCATGTGAACGATGTCGGAAACCTGACAGCGTCTGATGCAAAGAACCGTGCCAATGTGAAGGCATATGGTGCAAACGGTGATGATATCACGGCAACCGTGACCGTAGACCAGGACAAATTAGATGAACTGACCGCAAAAGGCAAGGGCATCTATGCAGCGGCGCTCACCTTCCAGGCAGGCGCAGGGGCTGCGACAAGCATCACGGTGGAAGTGACGGATGACAAACCGGCCGTCATCGGACAGACAGCCCATACGCTCACCTTTACAGGACGGCCAAAAACAGAGTACAGCGTGCGTGAACTGGACACATCCGGAAATCCGGTCGGACACACACTGAAATTCAAGACAGATGAAAATGGAAAAGGAATTGCATCTGGTCTGAAAAAAGCAACGGAATACAAGATCAGCCACAGTAATTTCGGCTCCACAGTCGGAAAGACTTCCCTTGTGGACGCAGCGGACATTGCGAAGCAGTTCGAAGAGAAAGGCGCAGGCGATACAAACAGCAACAATGCCACAGACAGCACAGAAAAAGCGGAAAACTCCAACGTGGAAGTCACAGTGGATGATAACGGCAACTACAAGGTAACTGTAAAGAAGGACATTGACCAGACGGTACAGATCCCGGACACATGGGGCGATATCAGGATCGACCTTGGCGGACATACCATCACAGGTGACAAGGCGGATGATGATAATGCAGCAAAACCGGGACTGGAATTTGTCAAGGATGCTAACAGCAACGAACATCCGGGAACGAATCTTGAGATCGTAAACGGTACGATCAAAGGTGGAGACGGTTCTGCCGCACATCCGGATGGAGCAGCCGGTATCGGAGCCAGTGGTGATACAGCAGATGCCGGAATTATCATTGGAAGCAATGCGAATGTGACCGGTGGTAACGGTGCAGATGGCACAGAAGGCAAAGATGGAGGAAATGGCGGAGCCGGTATCGATGGTAACGGCAAGATCACTCCGACGGTCAGTGGAACGGTGACTGGTGGAAACGGCGGTAAAGGCGGAGATTCCGCAACCGGTATCCCTGGCAATGGTGGAAACGGTGGAACCGGAATCAGCGCAGGCGATAAGACCATCACCATCAATCCTGGCGGAACCGTCAAAGGCGGTGATGCAGGAAACGGCGGAAACGCAACAGGAGATAACACGAACCCAGGCGGAAACGGTGGAAACGGCGGTACAGGAACCGAGACCACACAGCCGGGAAAGACCGATAATAACGGTGGAACAACATCCGGTGGAAATGGCGGAGACGGCGGAAAATCCGACATCGGAAACGGTGGAAACGGAGGTAACGGCGGAAACGGCTCCACAGGAGAAAATAATAACAACGGCGGCACAAGCAGCGGCGGCAGCGGCGGAAACGGCGGCGACTCAGACAAGGGTAACGGCGGTTCCGGCGGCAATGGAGGAAGCTCAGGCGAAACCGGTGGAACCGGCGGTGACAACACCGGAGGAAACGGCGGAAATGGCGGCGGCTCCAACAACGGCAATGGTGGAACCGGCGGAAATGGAGGAGACTCCAACAACGGAACCGGAGGCAACGGCGGAAATGGAGGAGACTCCAATAACGGAACCGGAGGCAGCGGCGGAAACGGAGGAGACTCCAACAGCGGAACCGGAGGAAACGGCGGAAATGGCGGTGGCTCTGACAACGGCACCGGAGGAAATGGCGGAAATGGCGGAGACTCTGACAGCGGCAACGGTGGAACCGGAGGCGATGGCGGAAACGGCAAGGATCCGGGCAACGGCGGAAACGGCGGCGGCTCCAACAGTGGAAACAACGGCAGCTCCGGCAGTGACGGCAGCAAACCAGACAACAACGGCGGAAATAACGGCGGCAACAACAACGGCGGAAACAGTAACGGCAATGGTGGCAGCAACGGCGGAGATAACGGAAACAATAACGGCGGCTCCGGCAGTGGTGACAACAGCAACGGTGGAAATGGTAATGGCGGAAACGGAAGCGGCAATAACAGCGGAAACGGAAGCGATCATGGAAGCACCAGCGGTGGAAACAGCAATGGAAATGCGAACGGAACCAACACCGGGGTCACAGATGGCAAGACCAATGCCACAGATATCGCCGCAGCGGATGGAAACAATGCGTCCGGCGGAAACAAAAACAACAAACACAACAAAAACAACAGAAACAACAACGAGTCAGACCAGGCGGATGGTGAGGATGTGACAGAAGGTACAGAGACCGGTGCAGACAGCACGGATGCAGATACAGGTTCAGATGATACTACAGATGTCGCTGACAGCACAGAGACCGGAGCAGATGCAGACGGAAGCGGAAACGCAGACGACAGCATCCCGGCAGACAGCAGTGATGCAGACGGACACATCAGCTTCGCAGACTGCGGATCCCACTGGTATCCAGTCATCCTGATCCTTGTGATCGCAGGATACACAGTCCTGCGTATCCGGAAGATCCGCGAGGAACTTGACGGAGAGTAAGACAGTAACCCCAAAATATACCAGAACGAAAAAACAATCCCGGGGATATCCACATATCCCCGGACAATAAAAAAAGAAAGACCTATTATCTAAACTTACAAATAACAAACCAAAATGATATATGTAATTTTTCCAAAATACTTACAAAACATCTGACATGAGCGGACAGAACAGGAAGGATCCCTGTCAGACCCATTCATGGCAGAAATACAAGGAACAGGAGGATAAGGACCATGGATCCTGAAAGAAGAAAAGCACTGCAGAAGACGCAGAAAAAATGTATTGCAGCCCAGGTGGTGATGTGTGCAGCCTATATATCAGCGGGCATCTTACTGGCTGTGACAGGCAGGCACTGTGTGGCAGATACTCCGATCTATATAGCCGGCGCAGTCATCACAGCCGGCTGCATGGCAGCTCTTGCAGTGTTTGAGTCAAGACTTTCAAGAGAACTTGCAGGATGACATGACAGGGGCAGCGCAGGCTGCCCCTATTGTGCCTGAAAAAGGGATTATAAGGAAGTGACAGATCATGAAAGACAGGAATTTTGTTAAGGAAATAGAAAAGTTAAGGACAGCCGTCTTAGGGTATGACCGCGAGGAAGTCGTGCTCTACATCAGGGAGCTGGTGGAGTACTATGGGCAGAAGAATGAGGAGGCAGTGAGGGAACTGTATCTGGAAAAGATGCAGCTTGCGGCAGAGAACGCAGGACTGCGGGCACAGATCCCCACACAGGAGAAGCTCTATGCGGAGGCAGAAGGAAAGGCGGAGGAAATCCTGGGCGGTGCAAAGGAAACTGCGGCGACCATCCTTGACCATGCCGGCGCCGAAAAGGAACGCATGCTCAAAGAGGCCGGGGAAGCAGAAAAGAGGATCCTTGCAGAAGCGGACAGAAAGGCAGGGGAGACCCTTGCAGAGGCGGACCAGAAGGCAGGGGAGACCCTTGCAGAGGCGGACAGGAAGGCAGGGGAGACCCTTACAGAGGCAGAGAGGAAGGCAGGGGAGATCCTTGCAGAGGCAGGGCGGCAGGCGGAGGAGATCCTTGCAGAGGCAGGGCGGCAGATGGATGTCATCCTGACAAAGACAAGGGAGAAAGTGGAGAAGCAACAGGCGCTCTACCATCAGTACCGCAGCCGTCTGGAAGCCTTGAAAAACGGCCTGGACTGCATCTTTGCAGAGTGTCCGCCGGAGGAAGACACCCGGGATCTGCATGGAAAGCCGCAGAGACCGGGACAGATACAGGCAGACGGACTGGAAGAGACCGGTCTCCGGGAACAGCCATGAACGGGGGAGAACAGTACAGCCTTGACATGGCACTCCTGAAGATCCGCGAGGAAAAACGGAAAAGAAAGATGCGCTCAGAGCGGGCCGTCATCCTGTTCGTGGTCTGGATCCTGGTGTTCAGGGTGTGCGGGATCATGCGCGTGGATGGGAATTCCATGCGCCCTGCCTGCCATCCCGGGGACATCGTGTTCTTCCTGCGCATCCTCCCGGACGGCGTGGGCTATGGGGATGCCGTCATCTTAAAGGATGCATCCGGGGAATACCTGATCAAGCGCATCGCAGGGCTGCCGGGGGATGTGATGGAGGTGGACCGTGAGGGACACCTGACAAGGAACGGCGCAAAAGTGCAGGAGACGGATGTCATCTTCGGCCTGTCGGAGACAGGAGACAGCGTGGATTATCCGTACACCGTGCCGGAAGGGAGTTATTTCTTCCTCGGGGACAACCGCCCGGTGTCTTTAGACAGCAGGATGCTCGGTGCGGCAGGAAGGGAAGAGATAAAAGGAAAGGTCATCTGGGCAGCGGGGGCTGGGAGATGGAACAAAAAAACAGGTAAGAGGTAAAAGACCATGAGCATTACAGGAGCTTATACTTGGGAAGATATTTCCAGTCTTGGGATGGAAGCTTATTTCCAGCCCATCTACAACGTGGAAAAGCACAGGATCACCGGGCTTGAGGCGCTGTTCCGTGCAAGGGACGGGAAGGGAGGTTTCCTCGACCCGGAGAGCCTTGTGCAGGAGGCGGAGGAAGGCGGCTGGGTGCATGAAATCGACCTGTGGATGATCCGGGAGTGCTGCCGGTGGTTCACGAGGTTTGCGGAACACGGCATCACGAGGATCAACGTGAACCTGTCGCCGCAGACCTGCATGGTGGAGACTGTCTGGGAGGAGATCAGCAGCTGCCTGGACCGGTACGGCCTCCAGCATGGGAAGATCTGGCTGGAGATGACGGAACTCGGGAAGTCGGCGGATAACGGAAAACTCCTGGAGACCGCACACAGGCTGCAGGATAAGAAGTTCAACCTGGTCATGGATGATTTCGGCAAGGGCGAATCCAATTTCGTGCGGCTGATGGATTTCGAGTTCCAGAGCATCAAGCTGGACAAGGAGCTGGTCTGGGGCATCGGGAGCAGGAAGATGGGCATGCCGATCGTGCAGACGCTCCTCGTGTTCGCCCAGAGGAACCACATCTGGGTGACGGCAGAGGGGATCGAGACAAGGGAACAGGCAGCACAGCTGGAAAAGCTCGGCTGCAACTTTTTACAGGGCTACCTGATCAGCAGACCGCTCCCGGCAGACAGGTGCGTGGAATTTGTTGCAGACTGGGAGAAAAAAGACATCCTTGCACAGTAAATATCATATAAGGAACAGGAGAGATAAATCATGGGAAAGACAAAATTTGGAACAAAGATCGTATTCTTTTTTGTGATACTGCTCGGTGCAGGGGCAGTGTTATATGCGAAAAACTGCATGGAACAGCTCGCAGCATACGCAGTAAGCCTCATGGACGGTGCAGGACAGGCGCAGGCGCAGAGCCAGCTTGCGGCAATGATCGCTTCCGATGTGAAAAAAATGGCAGCCTTTATGGCAGCCGGGCTTATCATCACGATCGTTGTGGGTGCTGCAGGCATCATTGATTACATCAGGAGCCTTGATCTTGCCTGCAGCTATTCGGACACACTCGCACAGGGCGATTTCACACAGGATGTGGAACAGAAATATTTAGACAGGAAAGACAGCATCGGAAACCTTGCGGCAGCTTTCCACAAGATCCGGGAGAGCTTTGCGGGACACCTTGGGAGCGTGAAGGACAATGCAGAGTCCCTGAGCGGCCATGTCTCCTCCATCGGGAAAAACGTGGATGAGATCAACGGCGAGATGGAAGGCATTTCCGCAACGACACAGCAGCTTGCAGCGAGCATGGAGGAATCCGCTGCATCCGCAACGGAGATGAACACCATGTCAGAGGAGATCAACCGGGCGATCAAAAACATCGCGGAGAGCGCACAGGAAGGTGCGGAGCGTGTCAATGACATCCATACCCGTGCCATCAATGCGAAGAAAGAGACCACGGAGAACCGTGCCAATGCACAGCGCATGCACGGCGAGATCAAGGCAAGCCTCGACCAGGCACTGCAGGATGTGGAAGTGGTATCCCGGATCGAGGTCCTGGCACAGGCGATCATGGAGATCACCAACCAGACCAACCTTTTATCCTTAAATGCTTCCATCGAGGCGGCACGTGCCGGGGAGATGGGAAAAGGGTTTGCAGTCGTGGCGGACGAGATCCGGAAGCTTGCGACGGAATCCGGTGAGACGGCGACAACCATCCAAGAGGTCACGGACAGCGTGGTGAAAGCGGTGAACCAGCTCACAAAGGACAGCAGACGTCTGTTAGACTTCGTCGCAACTGATGTGAAATCCAGCTATGACAGCTTTGAGAGCCTTGCGGATGCCTACAACCGGGATTCCGAGTTTGTGGACGGTCTTGTATCGGATTTCAGTGCGACATCCGAGGAACTCTTAGCTTCCATGGACGGCATGATAAATGCGATCGAGGGCGTTGCAAATGCGGCAAACGAGGGCGCAAGCGGGACCTCCGACATGGCAGAGCGCATCCAGAACATCACCATGCGGTGCTCCGAGGTGGCAGAGACCACGGAACAGGCAGGCGCAGCGGCAGAAACGTTAAAGGCAGACACTGAGATCTTCAAGGTGTGAGAAAGAGCACCGGCAGAAAACAGCAGTCATCAGGATGGAAAGCATCATTGAATCAATGGAGAAATGGGAGGACAAACGTGAGAAATAAAAAGAGAATGCTTGCCGCAGGACTTATAACAGTGGCACTTCTGTCAACTGTGAACGGATGCGGCAGTACAACCGGAAATATGCAGGATACCCAGAGCATACAGGGGACTACAGGAGTAGCTGGCGGAACCGTGCAGGGTTCCGGGGGCACAGGAACTGCATCAGACACGGCGGCACAGAACAACAGCAACACAGCAGATCATAATGCACAGAATAACAGCAGTGGAACAGGAACAACACAAAACGGCAGCAATATAACAGATCATACAGCACAGACAGGAAACTACGACAGCAGTGGGACATCACAGGCAGGCGTGTCACAACACGCAACCGCAGGTTCTGGCACAATGGTGAACGGTGGCATCACGGAACAGGAAGCGAAGAACATCGCAGCCGGGAATGCAGGGGTCACAGAGGAACAGATCCAGTACATCACGGTAAAGCAGGACTGGGACGACGGCCGTGCCAGATATGAGGTGGAATTCACCGCAGCCGGAGTGGAGTACGATTATGAGCTGGATGCATCCGACGGGCGCATCCTTTCGGCAGACTCCGAAGTGATAGACAAGGGATACCGAGCATCACAGAATGGTACGACAGGTTCCCAGAACGCAGCCGGCACATCACAGACAGCACCGGGCGGTGTTTCCATCGAGACAGCAAAACAGACCGTCATGGACAGGATCCCGGGCATAGATGCCGGAAACATCTACATCCATCCGGACTATGACGACGGCATCTCTCTCTATGAGGGGGAAGCCTACTATGCGGAGGTAAAGTATGAATTTGAGATCAACGCAGAAAACGGAAACATCATCAGCTGGGAAGCAGAATCCATCTACGACTGAGAAAAAGCCATTAAAAGTAAAGGTTGAGACAGTCCTGATCATCATTGCCATGACAGGGCTTGTCCTGACCGGCATCACGATCGGGAACAGGATACACCATCATCAGATGTTAAGGGATATCCGTATCAAGTTCGAGCAGCTTCATGACCGGATCGAAGATCAGGACACCGGTCGGGATGCCGGTTTTGAAACATATGAGAGGACAGAAGGATGAGAATTTTAATAGCGGATGACATGGAATATGCACGTGCAAATATCATGGAAATGGTGAAAAAAATTTTTCCGGAGGCGGAGATCGATACGTTTAGTGATGGAACACATGCATGGGAAGCAGTGAAAAAGAGAGAATATGACTTACTTTTTACGGATGTCAGGATGATCAGAATGCACGGATCGGAACTCGCAGAAAAAGTCGCAGAAAAACATCCCCATACAGAAATCTTTTTTGTGACAGGAGAAGATAAAGCAGAACTGGAACAATTGGGGATCGATCCCAGAAGATGTATCTTCAAACCATACATGATCGAGGATGTGAAAAAATGTCTGAAAGAAAACAAAGTGTTTGAATTTGGCGGCTTTGGAAATGAACTCAGACCATAACAGAAGTTTTAAAATAGAAGCACTCTAATAGAATGATCAATCAGAATCGTTCTTTTAGAGTGCTTTTCTGTAAAAAAATAACTTTCGATTTCACGTAAGTTCATTGTGTCGTTTTATGTCGGGTGGTAAAATGAAAAGAAATATTCTAGATAAAGATTTAGTAGAAAAAACGTTATAAAACAAGTAAGTCATTTTTACAAAAGAATTTATAGTATATGAATATGTTCTACATATTTTAGCTAGATGTATAAATTATTTTAAGCAAATTATGCCTCAGTTTGGTGCGTAATTTTATGCAGTTCAAAATATGTTTGATGTTTTGGGTGAGAGGAGGAAAAATGATTCATGAATCTATATACAAAAGAGGAATTAGATAAATTATCAGTCATGTATGATGGTGATAAAGACAGGGATGCCACGAGTAAGATTAGAGGATTTTTATTTCAGGATTATGTAACAATCATGTGTCTACTCAACAATCAAGTGAAGTATGTTTGTTCAGAGTATTTGGAGGATGTAGATGTTTTTTTTGAGGATGGCACATTTGAATTTATTCAAGTGAAGTATTATCCGAATACAAATCCAGATATGAAAGACATTTCTACAGATCTTTATTACCAGTACTTACGTCTTCAAATGCTCCATAGTACTTTGACAGCAAAACCAAGCCTTTATATTCATAGAAAATCACCGGTAAAAAAGCCGACGTTAGATGAAATGAAAAAATATATAAATCTCGGAAATAAGCTTAAAAAGGCAGTGCCTTATCCTGATGTTAAAAATTCGGAAACTTGGTTGAGAAAAAATGTTTATAATACTAATAAAAAAGATACACAGAAAAATAATCTTTTTACCACAATGGCTTCTGAAGAATCATTGAATGATTTTATCGAAAAGTATGATATTTCTTATAAAGATGATATTAAGCAGTATAAAGAGAAGTTGATGGAAGATTTAGCCGAAGTTTATCCGGATTCTGATGAGAATGGAGACAAAGATCGTTGGCAATTAATTTTATTGGGGCTTGCAATATCGTATGTACAGCGGCGTTATATGCTAGTTAATCCATGTTTTGAACAGTTGAAGGTGGATAAAAAGGAATTTGATCAATATATGACGGAATCTGTCAAAACGAAGACGGAACAAACAATCGTAAGCTATCTGGTGAGTATTGTTTGTGAGGAGTATGGTGAGATTATTAATAATAATGATCTTTCAGACCTACAGATTCGTATATTGAACTTGATTTACAAAAACACAATACAATGGATAAATAAAATTGGTGAGACTGTTGAGGGACAGTGTCAGCTATTGAATACATTTAGTATTTATGAAGTTAGCAAGATTGCCAGTTACAGGGAATCGTCGGTAGAGAATAGATTGTTCAACATAGCAGAGTGTAAACTATTATTTGATTATTTTTTGGATTATTTATGGAAGATTATGTTAAACATCTGTCAACAGAAAGATAGTGAAGGAATAAAAATTTTTGAACATTTAGAATTGTTTGATCCAGTCCATTACATGGTTCCGACAGTAACGAACTATATTTGCTTGAAATTTCCTGAAGATCAAGGTGTAGACTATAGCATAATTCTGCCACAAGTAGGTAGTAAGTTTAATGAGTTAAAACGAAAAGTTATTGAACGTATAGTGCATGTATCACCAAAACCTGGAAAATGGTTTTTCGAAAATAGTAAACTTAAAAAAGGTAAAAATTATTATGATTATAGTACAGCAAACGTAAGTGAGAATCCTACTGTTGCAGACCTTGGAGAAAAAAGTTTTTATATTGAATGTATGGATTGTATTGGAGTTGGAGAGGGTGAGTGGAGCAACTGTGAAAATTGTGGTGATTGCATATTTACTGAGAAATGTATTAAAGAGGAAAATTAGTTATGATATTACAAAAAGAGTTTAATGAAAGTGGTTATAAGGATATTCTTGTTGGAAAGATTGCTTCTGAATATGGGATTGATTTAGCTGATATTTTTGAGTTAGATCAAAAGCCGGAAGAATTATTAAGTATTTTTATCAGTGAGCAGAGAGATGAACTGTTTTTTATTCTAGATGGAGACTTGATGGAAATTAATTATTTGTGCGATAGCTGGGATGATCGGATTCGAGTATTTACGATTATTAATAGAAATTCCAAAGCAATTCATAAGTTAATGTATAATATTGTGCAGTTGATTGTTTATTCAGGGAATACTCCAGATAAGAGTAGAGAAGGGAACTTATTAATATCAAGAAAAATCATTATTAAAGGAGATATGACAAAGAAAAATCAAATTATTATTGATGATGATGAGGTAATTGAATTGCCATTCCATATGATTCCGGTAGATGCGTTTGCACCGGATGCGGAGCAGATGGAGCAACTGAGTCAGTTGCTTCCGAAGGATGAGAGCCTTTTAGAACTGATGGAAAAGAAGCAGAAAAAAGTGAATAGAAAAGAAAAAGAAGGCGTACTAGATAAGTCTTTTGAAGTACAAGATTACGAGAAAATTAGGGAGTGGTTGGAAAAATGATGATTCGTAAGATTAAAATGATAAATTTTAGAGGATTTCGTGATAAAGTAATCGATTTTAATGATAAATCGGTGGTACTTCTTTCGGCTGCAAATGGAGTTGGTAAGACAACAACAATAGATGCTATTGAATGGTGTCTGACTGGCAATATTGGAAGGTTAAAAACTGCTTTTGATACCAGAAGTACAAATGAGGTTGATCGTAAGATGAACAATGATGGTATTCTAAAGAACCGGGACGCTGGAGTGAAGGAGAAAATTAGTGTAGTTCTTTGGTTGGATGATGGAGAAAAAGAGATAATCCTTTGCAGAGAGCAGATAAGTGATGAATTAAATCCAGGGGTATCTAAGGTTACAATTGATGAAAATGAGGAAAAAGCAAAAAAATTTATTCAAGAATATGTAGGAGATAGTTTTTATAATTTTCATTTTTGCGATGTTCAGAAGTCATTTAATGTGCAAAGTAAAAAACGAAAGGATATGAAAGATTTATTTGGTGAGTTTATTACGAATTATGATGAAACAAAACAGATTGCCGAAAATTTAGATGTTTTTGCTGAGGACGTGGATCGGTATATTGATGATAAAGCTAAACAGAAAATATCACCGGAGGTGATCAAGACACATGAAGAGCAGTTAGCGAAAGTTCGCGAGGATGCAAAGCAAATTAGGTATCCTGAAGCTATCTTTTATGCAGATGAAAAAATGGAGATTGCGAATCTGAATAAGGAGGAGTTAATTGCACAGAAAGAGGAACTGAAAAATTGCGGTTATCAGATGGTTAACGAAAGACTTTCTAAACTTATAGAAAATGAGGCATTAAAGAACCAGCAGTCTATAATTAAAGAGCTGGATTCTTACTGGAAGACAAAAGAAAAGTCTATTCGGTGTGCAGTGAAAAATGGATTTTGGGAGAATACAGATAAAATTTCAACTCTTGAAATGAAACTAAAAAAATTGAAGAATCTGTCTCTTACGAAAGACACAATTCTTCAAGATGGGGAATCAGTGATTGCTTTAAAAATTGAAGGCTTTATGCAGTCAGATTTTGATAGGGATAAGAAAGCAATTGAAGAGAAAGAAAACCTAATAAAGGAACTTTGTGGCGAAATTGAACTGCTTACTAAAAATAATAAGATTTTAGGATTGTTATCCTCTTTATATGCCCATAAACAAGTGATGATTGAATATAGAGACGCTGCTATTAACGAGAATAGTACTGTTCGATGTCCTGTTTGTGGGTCAGAGTCATTTGCTACTATGGATGCAGAGTTGATTCTTAAAGAGGCAGATGATTACATTAAGCAGAATGGGGAGGCTGTTAAGGCAAAAGAAATAAAAAAGACTTCCTTACAGACAGAGGTTGATGTTCTTTATCAGAAAATCATTAACTGCATTAAAATTATTGTAGAGAAAGAAACAAACACCTTACAGACAGAAATCAGCAATCTTAAAGCTCTGAAGGATGAGATGCAACCATATTTTGATGCAGTCAAAAAGTTACAGAAAACAGAAAAAGAGATTAATGTTGAAGAACTGACAGCAGAAAAGATAGGTGAATTACTTACTATTGTAGATAATAAAATTCTGGAAGAATCTAAAGAGCAGAATATAAGAGATTCATATCAACAGATTTTGACGGTTTTGGGTTATGAGTTTAAAAATGAAACAATAGAACAGACATATGCAAAAGTGAAAAATCTTATTACTAAATTTTTTAAAGTTTCAAATTTTTCTTATGATGTGCTTGTGTCAAAGCTCAATGCTATTGATAGTGTTCTTGCAAATCAGACTTTGTCTGATTTGAATCAGATATTAGAGGAGGAAAAAAAGAAAAATCAAAAACTTGATGTGGAGATAGAAAAACTTGAAAAGTTGAAAGGTATTGCATCCCAGAGAGCAAAAGATATCAGGGATATTGTCGAGAAACTTTCGAAGGATGAGTATGAAAAAGTTGGACCGACTATTGGCAAGTTTTATAATAAACTGGCAAGATTTAATTCAAGTGATGGAATCAATATTGTACAGCAAAATGATGGAATTTCGTTGGTCGATAATAAAAACAAGAATATTGTTAATATTTTAAGCAATGGGCAAATTAGTGTCTTTATGTTGGCTTATTTTTTTGCAGGTATTAACGCAAGAAATGATCGTGAAAAGATGAAAATCTATTTTATTGATGACCTAACTGCTTGCATGGATGATGTGAATATGCTTGCATTCATGGATTTACTTAAGTATCAGATGTCATCGAAAGCAACCATGGAGCAGCTGTTTTTCGTCACTTGTGATGACCGTATTAGTAAATTGTTGAAATATAAATTAAGTGGTTGTGGAATTGAATTATGCGAACTTTTAGAAACAGATTTTATGTAGGTGGGAAGAGTAAAAAAAGGAAGAGGTTTTTGTGAAATTTGATAGGAGTATATGATGATGGATATAGAACAATTAGCAACCCAATTCCGTAAAGCAATTGATTTGGCATTGGAAGCTGGTGAGTTTGATGACGACAGTATATATTGCAGATTTCCACGTGCTTGCTGTGGGGATACGAGTGATATGCTGGCTCAATATTTGCTGGATAAGAATATCAAAACAGATTATGTCTGTGGAACGTATTGGGGGAATGCAGACGGAAACGGGCAATCTCATGCATGGCTGATGGTAGACAAACAGATTATTATAGATATTCATGAACATCAGGGATTGAGTATATTGGGCAGTTTTTGTGCACCAAGATTGTGGAATTTATATAGAAAAATTCTAAGATACATATAATAACTTGCTTTGTTTAGAGGAAAGTATACGGAAAATATAAATAATGCCTCCAAGTCTGCAATAGACTTGGAGTTTTTCTCTTTGAGAGTATATGAACTGTATTTGCAGAGGAAGGAAAAATATGAGATACTTTTGAGGTAAAAAGAGATGCAGTACAGAGAAAAATCTGTTAATATACATTCAGAGGTAAAACGATGGCAAATAATTGTAGAATATTTACACCAACTGAATATGTCAATGAATTATTGGATGCAATTGGATATAAAGGACAACTTTATGGAAAAAGCATATTAGAAAATTCGTGTGGAGATGGGAAGATTCTGGTAGAAGTAGTTCGCAGATATATTGTATCATGTAAAAGAAAAAAGATGACTAATAAAGAAATAAAGAATGGATTAGAACATGATGTATATGGAGTTGAATTAGAGAAAGCACATGCTGAGAGTTGTAGGAAAAATCTTGATGATATAGCAAATAGCCTTGGAGTAAAAGATGTTGCATGGAATATTATTGAGGGTGATTATTTAAGATTACAGTTAAATAGAAAGTTCACTTATATTGTGGGAAATCCTCCTTATATTACATATAAAGATATTGAAATTCCTGATAGAGTATATTTAAAGAACAGCTTTATAAGCTGTTGTGATGGAAAATTTGATTACTATTATGCATTTGTTGAGAAGAGCGTAAAAGAATTAGAAAAGAATGGAAAAATGGCATATATAATTCCATATAGTATTTATAAAAATGTATTTGGATATAATCTTCGGGAATACATAAAACCATATTTGCAAAAAGTTGTTGATTACACCTATAAAAATAAGTTCCCGGGAATTACAACTTCATCAACTATGTTACTGTTACAAAATAAAAAAACTAAGCAATTTATATATGTAGATGTTGTAAATGGAAAGCAACTAACAATTAAAAAAAATGAGTTAGGGAAAAAATGGGAATTTACTGAATCAGAGATATCTAGTGGTAAATATCGGTTTGGAGATTATTTTCAAGTAAACAATACAATTGCAACTTTATATAATAAAGCATTTTTAATCGAAAATTTTACAAGAGATGATAGGTATTATAATTTATCGAATGGGGATAAAGTGGAAATTGGGGTTGTTAAAAAGGCAGTGAGCAAAAAAAGAGGAGCAGCAGCTTATAATATTGCCATAATATTTCCATATTATTTTGAGAATAATGAATTGAAACATTATACAGAAAGTGAATTTGAAAAAAAATTTCCCTATGCGACAGCGCATTTAATGAATTATAAGGAAGAGTTGAAAAAACGAGCAGCAGATAAAAATGCATTATGGTTTGAATATGGTAGAAGTCAGGCACTTACAAAGATTTGTGAAGAAAAACTTGTTATGCCATCTATTACATCTTCAAGGATAAATGTAACATTAGAGGAAAAAGATGTGATTTTATGTGCTGGATATTTTGTGACAAAAAATGGTAAATATTCCTTGCAACAAGCTAAAAATATTTTAGAAAGTCCACGATTTTATGAGTATTTAAAACAGATTGGAATATTTACGACTGGAAAATCAAGACGTCTTTCAGTAAATGATATTGCAAATTATAGGTTTGAAAATTGGGAGTGATTTATATGGAAAATATTAATTTTGAGGTTGGAGCAAAAGCGGCTAGATTAATAGGTAGAGAAAATATAGCAGATGTAGATGGCGCTTTGATCGAGTTAATAAAGAATGCATATGATGCAGATGCATCTTGTGTATGTGTTTGGTTTGATATGCCTTTTCCATATGTCCCGACAGATATGCCGGCACAAAAGATACAACATATTTTAAATGAAGAAGACCGAAAACAGATATTAGAATATTATGATGAAACAGAAAAAGGAGATTTTCATAAAAAAGAAAAATTATCAGAAATAGAAATAGGCGAATTAAAGCGTATTCTTGCAAAATATAATTGTCTTATAGTAGCAGACAATGGAACGGGAATGTCAGTGGAAGATGTAAAAACAAAGTGGATGTATATTGGAACAAGTGATAAAGAAGTTAATTATACAAGTGATAAAGGTAGAATAAAAACTGGGGCAAAAGGAATAGGAAGATTTGCATTAGACAAATTGTCAGCAGTTTCCACAATGTATACCCAGTGCAAGAATGATAAATTGGTTTACTGGAACATCAATTGGGAGCAATTTGAAAATTCTAAACTTTTAAATCAAATTACAGCACAGCTAAATCAAACACAAGAGAATTATGCGCAAACAGTAAAAAGCATATTGAAATATAGATTTCCAACTGCATTTACGGATAAACATGACTGGAAAAGTGGTACAACCATTATTCTTTCACCAATTAGAGAAGAGTGGACAAAACGACTTTTTGAAAAAGTAAATACTAATTTGAAAAGTATTAATCCATTAGGTACAGCAGATCCATTTAAAGTTTTTATAAAAAATAGATATTATCCAGAATTTGATTATGAGACTGCAGATGCAACAATTGATGTAAAAGATTATGATTATAAGATAACTGCCGTGTTTGATGGTGAAAAAAATCTTACAGTCACATTGAAACGTAATGAAGTAGATGTGGACAAGAAATCTGTACTATTTAAAAAATATAATAAAGTTGTAAGTCTTGATTCATTTTGGGCAAGACCATATTTTCAAAAAGAAAAGTATCATAGAGAGCAGTACGGACAGGAAGTAGTATTTACTAGAAATATGACAAAAGTATTATCGGATGATCCAGCTAAAATAAAAAATGTGGGAAAATTTGAGGCGGAGTTATATTTTGTAAAGAATCAAGGGAGTGATGCAGAAATAATAAAGAGTGTTACTGCAAAAAGTAGAAAAGAATTACTAGCAAAGTTTTCAGGTGTCAAAATTTATAGGGATAGGTTTAAGGTTCGACCATATGGAGATGCAGGAAACTATTTTGATTGGTTGGAATTAGGAAAAAGGCAAGCTGAAAGCCCAGGTGGTGTTGGTAGTGATAGTGGGTCGTGGCGAGTTTTAGCATACCAATTAGTAGGTCAAGTGCAAATAGGAAGATTGGAAAATCCAGCATTATATGATATGGCCAATCGAGAAGGATTGACGTCAAACGATGAGTATCAAATCTTTGTAAATATACTTCAAGATGCAATACATATATTTGAAACGGATCGACAAGGATTCTACCGCGAATATATGAGATGGCATGGTGAGGTGACAAAAAAATTTGGAGCAGATGCAAATATTAGAGCAGATGCAGTGGCTAATATTGAAAACGGTGGAAAGAATGGTGAGGATAGAGCAGGTGTAAAAAATTTAGATGGAGTGACCAAAGAAAATAAGTATACAGATCAGGAATATCAAGAAACAGTATATAATTTAATGAAGGAAGTTGAGGAGGGACTGAATGCAAAGCAGATTCTTCAAATGTTAAGTTCATCAGGGTTAATATTGAATACATTCTTCCATGAGTTTAAAGGAATTCAGGCACATTATGGTTCAAGGGCTGAACAACTTAAGTATCGGATTAATTATATGGTAGAAAAGGAAAATTTGCATCCAGGATTTGTATTTGATCCATTTATTATTATTAATAAAATGGAAGTGACAGATGAGATGCTTACATTATGGCTAAAGGTAGCGATGAAGGGAATACAAAAGGAAAATTTGCTGTTAGAGCAAGTACATATAGGAAAAGAAATTTTAAACATAGTAGAAAGTTGGCAAACGTTACTAAAAACCAAAGATATTGTGGTAGAATTAAATGATGATACAGATTCCGAAAATTTATATTCGGTGGCAAAGGCTGATTTATATATTATTTTGAATAATTTCTTCTTGAATTCAGTATACTTTTTAGAAAAAACAAAGAATCCTAAGCGAAGAATAAAGGTTATTATAAAAGAACATAAAGAATATTTTTATATAAATTTATGGAATAATGGACCACAACTTGATGCGAAATTTAAAGATGCAGAGACTCGTATTTTTGAACTGGGTGAAACAAGTAAGGATCCAAAAGAGGGAACGGGAATAGGCCTTTGGATTACACGGGAAACAGTGGAACGATACGATGGAACAATTATGGTTTCTAAATTGGAACAAGGCTTTGGATTAGATATTTATTTAAAAAAATAAAGGAGATAGAGCATGTATTATATTGGTATGATAGAAGACGATGAAGCAGAAGCTAGTTCAGTTATGGCTTCACTAGTTATTAATACAAAACAACTATGTGAGGAATCGTTTAAATTATATGATTTAGTAAAGAAAGCAAGCTTTCGAGAAGAACTTTTTGAACAAATATTGAATGATATAAAAGAAAATAATATTCAAGGATTAATTGTAGATTATAAGTTGGATACATTGGATGAGGTGATGGAGGGAATTGAAGTAGTTAAGTTTATGCATGAAGAAGTACCAGAATTTCCTGTAATTATTCTTACAGATGTGCCAGAAAAAAGCAAAGAGAATGACAAGGCAGATCCGGATAAAGTATATGCAAAAGAAATTTTTATGAAACCTGGTGAATTGGAAACACAAGAAATGGTATATCATATTGTTCGAAATTTAGAGAGATATGCCAAGAGAAGATCTGAATTAGAAATAAAGAGAGAAATGTTACTGGAAGACGTAGTCAATACATCTAAATATGATGATGAGACATATGGAAAATTGTTGGAAACAGAACGTGAATTGAGTAAATATGTGCCCATTGAGATGACAGCAATTGATAAAGAATACGATATAGAAAGTATGGAAGCGGTAATGGAAACATTAAAAGAGTGTAAAAGCTTATTGGAGTAGAAAATGCAAACCACAAATGAGTTTAAAAAACATACTATAAGTAGGAATTGTGATAAAGAGTATGATGATTATCATAATTATAAAAAATATTTAGAAATAGATTTTCAGCATCACTGTGCATATTGTAATATGCATGATGAGTGGGTGATACCTTTGCCATATCAGATAGATCACTTTATACCAAGGAAAGCATTTGAAAAGGCAGGAAGAAATGATTTAGATAACGATTATAATAATTTAGTGTATGCATGTCCAATATGTAATCGTTTAAAAAGTGATGCATATGAAGGGGAAATACCCAAGAATGGTATTGCTAATCCTTTTTTTTATAATCCTGTGGATATAGATTATAATTTGATTTTCAAAAGAGATGATATGGGAAGAATTTGGTCGGATGATGAATTGGGGAAGGCAATGATTAAAAGATTGCAACTTTACCGTCCGACTAAACAAATGGCATGGTTTCTTGATGAATTAAAAGGTATTTATGATGAAGTCGAAAATCAATTAAAAACTGAGCAAAATCCAGAAAAAATAGAGTGTTTAATAAGGGTTCAAGAAAAATTAGGGAATATGTTATACCGAAAACATCGATACTTTGTACATAGTTATATAACAGAAAAAACAAAGAAACGGAAAAAGTAGAAGGTGGTTTTCAGATTTTAAATTGAAAATTAAAATTGTATTCAAGTTGGATTTGAAACGAATGAAGCACAGAGGTCTTGGAGATTAAAAAAACAAATTTGCTCATTCTCACCTAAAAAAATCCTTTGAAAATCCCATCAATATTTGCTATAATAACAAGTGCATCTATGCATGGTGCAAATATACTATAATTAGAAATCGAGGAATGTAACATGGCATTATTGGAACAGTGGCAGAAAGTTGCCTATAATGAGAAAGCAGATAGAGGTGAATTACAGAGATTCTGGCAGAGATACTTCCTTTTAGAGAAGGGCGTATACGAACAGCTTTTAACAAATCCGGATGAGAAAGTAGAAGGAACTGTAAAAGAGCTTGCAGAGAAGTACAACCTCAGTGTTATGGAGATGACAGGATTCTTAGACGGAATCAACGACAGCTTGGTAGAGGCTAATCCAATCGACACCATGGAAGAAGATACAAAAGTTAACCTTGTTTTTGACAAAGAAAAATTATACAAAAACATGGTTGATGCAAAAGCAGACTGGTTATATGAATTGCCACAGTGGAAAGAGATTTTCGATGATGAGAAGAGAAAAACTTTATTCTTAGAGCAGAAGAAATCCGGCACTGTCCATGTAGGCAAAAAAGTCGGACGTAACGATCCATGCCCATGCGGAAGCGGTAAGAAGTACAAATACTGCTGCGGAAGATAGTCCGTCATATCGGAACTGTAAAAAAGACTTTACAGATAGAAGAAAAGGGTATAGAATGACCCTAGTCAAAACGATGAAGAGAAGAGTAGCATAAGCAAAAGTCCCAGAGAGGAAGGCGTTTGGTGTGAGCGTTCCGGCTTGGAATTATGTGAAGACCAGCTCTGAGTGACCCCAATCCGGTCCGGTGATACCGTTACAATCAAGAATGAGATTTCTCTGGAATGGACAGGCAGTAAGAAGATTGATGTCTGGTAAGACGGAGAGATGAAGATGGGTGGAACCACGATAAGTATATCGTCCCTGATATTGTAGGAATGCAGTATCAGGGATTTTTTATGTTGTACAGAGAATCGGAGATACTTCCTACAGAAACTTATTTTTATATAGCGAAAGGAAATGAAGAAAATGGTAGATTTTAAAGCAGACGAGAGACTGAATACTTTAAACCATTCCTGCGCACATGTGATGGCACAGGCAGTAAAACACTTATACCCACAGGCAAAGTTCTGGGTAGGACCAGTTGTAAAAGAAGGTTTCTATTATGATATTGACCTTGGCGATGATATCATCAACGACGAAGCAATTGCAGCAATCGAGAAAGAGATGAAGAAAGTCTGCAAGGAAGGCAAGAAGATTTACAGACGTGAGATTTCCAAAGCAGAAGCAATGGAAATGTTCAAAGATGATCCATACAAACTGGACTTAATTGAAGGTCTGGAAGATGGAAACATTTCTGTTTACGATCAGGGAGATTTCACGGATCTCTGCCGTGGACCTCACGTAGACAATACAAAGTTATGCAAGAACTTCAAACTTGTAAAATACTCTGGTGTATATTGGAAAGGTGATGCAAACAATCACGTAATGCAGCGTATTTACGGTGTATGTTTCCCGACACCGGAAGAGTTAGAGGAGCACTTAAAACTTCTTGAGGAAGCAAAAGACCGTGACCACAGAAAAATCGGTAAAGAGATGAATCTTTTCATGTCGGATGACCTTGTTGGACGTGGACTTCCAATGTTCCTTCCAAAAGGATACACAGTATGGCAGGAACTTGAAAATTATATCAAAGCAAAAGAGAGAAAACTTGGATATCTTCATGTTATGACACCTTGTGTTGGTACGGTTAATCTGTATAAAACATCCGGTCATTGGGATCATTACAAAGACAATATGTTCCCTGCAATGGAAGTGGAGGGAGAGTCCTTTGTTCTCCGTCCAATGAACTGCCCGCATCATATGATGATTTATGCAAACAGAATGCATTCCTACAAAGATCTTCCAATCCGTATCGGTGAGATCGCACATGACTTCCGTTTCGAAGCCAGCGGTACTTTAAAAGGTATCGAGAGAGGACGTCATTTCTGCCAGAACGATGCACATCTTTTCGTGACACCGGAACAGATTGAGTCAGAGTTCTCACAGGTTGTAGATTTGATTTTTGATACTTACAAGGATTTCAACATCACAGATTACCGTTGCGTGCTCTCCTTAAGAGATCCTGCTGATAAAGTAAAATATCATGATGACGATGAGATGTGGAACACAGCAGAGAATGCACTCCGAAAAGTATTAGATGACCTTGGAATCGACTACACAGAGGAAATCGGTGAGGCTGCATTCTACGGACCAAAACTTGACGTAAACGTAAAACCGGCAATCGGAAATGAATACACACTTTCCACCTGCCAGCTTGACTTCTGCTTACCAGAAAAATTCAATCTGACATACATTGACAAAGATGGCACAAAGAAAACACCGGTTGTTTTACACAGAGCAATCCTTGGTTCCCTTGACCGTTTCATGGCTTATATCTTAGAGGAAACAAAAGGAAATCTGCCACTCTGGTTAGCACCGGTCCAGGCAAGAATCATTCCGGTTAAAAATGAGGATGAAGAGTTGAATGCATACTCACATGAACTTCTCAGCTATCTGGATGAGAACGGTATCCGTGTGGAGATCGACGAGCGTGCCGAGAAACTTGGCTATCGTGTAAGAGCTGCACAGGTAGAGAAAGTTCCTTACCTCATCATTCTTGGAAAGAACGAAGTAAAAGACGGAACAGTAAGCTACAGACTTCATGGCGAACAGGCTACCACAACAGTTCCAAAAGAAGAGTTCCTTGCAATGTTAAAGGATGAGATCGCAACAAAGAAGATCAATCCTGCCGCATTAAAATAAAAATGAATAAAAATTGAAAGAAGGGCATATGTCAGAAAATTATGGCATATGCTCTTTTGCATATTTTTTTCAAAAATCGCCATACTAATCTAAGACAATTGCGAAACTCACAAAAACCTAAATTGAATTGTGAAAAAACAACAAAAGACATGAAAGACGATTATGAGGAGTTTCGCAATTGTCTGACAGATTTGAATGAAAAGGAGAAAAAAGTATGGTATATTTGGATTGTTCAGTGAAAAGCTGCACCTACAATAATGAAGATGGCTGTTGCTGCAAAGGCGACATTCAGGTGGAGGGACGCGAAGCAACCGAAGCACAGAGCACCTGTTGCGGAAGTTTCAAAGACCGCGGAACAAACGGTGCAGCCTGTAACGCATTAAAAGATGTTTCTAAGGAAATCGACGTTGCGTGTGAGGCAACACACTGCCGTTTCAATGAAAATGAGAAATGTCACGCAGATCATATCGGTATTTCCGGTGCCGGAGCCTGCACCTGTGGAGAGACAGAGTGCGCAAGCTTCGAGTGCAACTGTAAATATGAATAATTAATACAGGTATGAAACTGGTCTGCACATGCTCCATTTGTGCAGACCATAAAAAAGCAGGATAAGAAAATTTACATCTGTAAAGCAGGATTCCAGTGCTTTAAAACACAAAAACTACACAAAAAGTTTACAAAGATACCCTTGTTTCTTTTGCCGCGGAGATGTAGTATGGGAGTTGAAAAAACAAAAAGATTCCTGTTTGGAGGCGGTACTTATGAGAAAAAAATCACATATTTCACTGGCACGTTACATTGTAAATAATATGGAAGACAATGATCTGAAAAAACATAAATTATCTTTTTACATCGGAAGTGTCCTGCCGGACATTAAGCCATCTTTCGTCTATAAGCGCCATGAGATGGACGGAACTTACCCGGATATCAGACGCCATATTGAGCGCCTTTCCGAGGGCAGGAAACTGGTGGAGAAGAAAAAAGGGCGCAAGTATTACATGGATCTTGGACAGATCAGCCACTATCTGGCAGACTATTTTACCTATCCTCACAATAAGATCTATCCGGGAAGTCTGAAGGATCACTGTTCTTACGAGGAGAAGTTAAAGCGGGATTTGCGGAGATATATCAGGACGGACGCTGCAAAACCGCATAAAGCAGATCATCTGGAATTTAACAGTGCCAGAAATCTTTGCGATTTTATCCAGAAATCCCATGATGATTATCTTGTGAGAAAGCATGATGTGGAGGATGATATCCATCACATTGTGGAGGTGAACTACAAGGCAATGGAGACAATGATACGTTTACTCGCCGAGAAAAGGGCAGAATTCCGGTTAAAACATTCCTGAAAAATGAAAAACATACAAAAACGATAGGAAAACATACGAATCAAATATTAATTTTTTATGAACAGCGCATCCAAAGTCGAAAAATGGATGCGCTGTTTTTGTAGGAAATACGTGCAATTGTGAAAAAATCCGTTTGGAAATGTCGAATTTTGGAGAAAACTCATCACCTAATTCATTTGATTTTTGAATCTGCGGATAGTAATATGGAGAATATAAAAGAGAGGAAAAGAAAAAGGGGAAAAGAAAAAGGGACTATTCTCTGCTCCGGCAATTAGCAGAAATTTGAATTTGTAAAATTGCATTTTCCATTGAGGAAATCAGGAGGATTCATATGAGAAAGTTGAGTGAGTTACAGCAGGAAATCGAATCCGTTCGATTTGAACTGGATCAGGCACTTTTACGACAGGATAAGTTTGATAATTACTATCAAAAAAGTACAAAACTCGATCAGCTGATTGAAGAGTATATCGAGGAAACAGAAAGAAATAAGTAGAGAAGAATGGAAAATAATGCCAAATCAGGAAATTACTGGTCTGGCATTATTTTTTTATACCAAAATATTGATTTTTTCTTAAGAGTGGGTTAATATATGTTTAAAAGTGGTGGAAAGTGGTAGAGAATGGTTCAAAGTGGTGGCAAGTGACCACAAAAACGGAAAATGAAGAGGAACCAACTGCCGCGCAAAGGCAGGTGATTGTGTCATGTTTATGGGAGAATACAACCACACAGTTGATCCAAAGGGCAGACTGATAGTTCCGGCAAAATTCAGAGAGCAGCTTGGCGATGAATTTGTAGTGACAAAGGGACTTGATGGATGCTTATTTGTGTATACGTCAGAAGAATGGCACAACATCGAAGAAAAATTCAGAAATATTTCCATGACTTCCAAGGATGCAAGAAAGTTTTCACGTTTCTTTTTTGCAGGAGCAGCTTCCTGTGAACTGGACAAGCAGGGAAGAATCCTTCTTCCACCGGTTTTAAGAGAATATGCAAATCTGACAAAAGATGTCGTTTTAGTCGGAGTCTTAAGCAGAGTGGAAATCTGGGACAAAGACAGATGGCAGGAGAATACATATGATGAAGATGAGATGGATGAGATTGCAGAACACATGGCAGATTTAGGGTTCAGCATCTGATCCACAGAGAATAAAAAAAGAGAGCCAGAGCAAAAGTCAGGCAGAGAGGATCACAATGGAATTTAATCATTATTCAGTATTACTAAATGAGACAATTGAAAATTTGAATATCAAGCCTGACGGAATCTATGTGGATGGAACACTTGGCGGTGGCGGACATGCTTACCAGGTGGCTTCACGGTTATCAGAAAAAGGCAGGCTGATCGGAATCGATCAGGACGCGGATGCAATCGCAGCCGCCGGAGAAAGATTAAAGGAATTTGGTGACAAGATCACCATTATCCGAAGCAATTACGCCAACATGAAAGAGGAACTTCACCGCATTGGCGTGGAAAAGGTGGATGGAATCGTGTTGGATCTTGGCGTATCTTCGTTTCAGTTAGATACACCGGAGCGTGGTTTTACTTACCGTGATGAGAATGCTCCACTTGATATGAGAATGGATGACAGACAGAGCCTGACTGCAAAAAATATTGTAAACGGATACAGTGAGATGGATCTTTACCGTATCATCCGTGATTATGGTGAGGACAAGTTCGCAAAAAATATTGCAAAACACATCGTGCAGGAGAGGGCAAAGAAACCGATCGAGACAACCGGAGAACTGACGGAGATCATCAGGGCTTCCATTCCAATGAAAGTTCAGGTGACCGGTGGACATCCGGCAAAAAGAACCTTTCAGGCAATCCGTATTGAGCTGAACAAAGAGTTAGAAGTACTGCAGAATAATCTGGATGATATGATCGACCTTTTGAATCCGGGTGGAAGAATCTGTATTATCACGTTCCATTCCTTAGAGGATCGTATTGTAAAGACGAATTTTAAACGAAATGAGAATCCATGTACCTGTCCGAGTGATTTTCCAGTGTGCGTATGTGGTAAAAAATCCAAGGGAAAGGTAGTTACAAGAAAACCAATCCTTCCTTCCGAGGAAGAATTAGAAGTGAACTCCCGTTCCAAGAGTGCAAAATTAAGAGTTTTTGAAAGGGTGTAGCAGATGCCGAACAGAACAGTAAATCACAACAATCGAAATAGAGCAGCATATCAGGTAGATGGCAACACCGTACGCCGTATGGAGGCGATGCCGGATTACCGCAATGAGCGCAGAGACAGACAGGAGCGGGAACGCGAGGAAGAGCTGAGGAAACGCAGACGTGCCGCAGCCAGAAATCAGGAAAAAGCGCTTCGCATGAGCAAAAGTTATGTTGTATTCCTGACAATGGCAGTGACCGTATTTGGCATTTTCTGTGGAGCTTATATTAAGCTTCAGTCCGATGTGACTGCAAGAATGAAAAAAATCGCAAGCTTAGAGAGCCAGGTGACAGACCTTAAGGCTGACAATGACGAGGCTTACAAGAGAATTAATACCGCAGTGGACCTCGATGCGATCAAGGAGAAGGCAATCAATGAACTTGGTATGTTTTATGCAACACAGGATCAGATCGTCTACTACTCTGTAGATAAGACAGACTACATGAATCAGTATAATGAAATCCCGCAATAGAGGGAATTTTCAGGCAAAAAAATAATTCGGGTGGTAGAATGGCAAAAAGAAGACCGAAAAAGCCGATGTTAAAGTTTCCAAAGCGTATGCAGAAAAAAATGATCGTCATGTTTACGGTTGTTGCAGCGCTTATGATCGGACTCATCGGAAGACTGATGTATATTGAATACACCAGTGGAGAAAAATATGAGAAAATCGTTCTGGCACAGCAGGGCTATGACAGCCAGACAATTCCTTATCAGAGAGGTGACATTGTAGACGCAAAAGGAACTGTGCTGGCAACCAGTATCGCAGTTTATAATGTGATTCTGGACTGTTCCGTTTTAAATGATGATGAAAAATATGTGGAGCCGACGATCAATGCGCTTGTAAGCTGCTTCCCGGATCTGACGAGTGAACAGCTTTATTCTTATCTGAAAGACTCTCCGGACAGCAGATATATTGTGCTTGCCAAACGTTTATCCTATGATACGATCCAGCCTTTTGTGAATCTGCAGGAGGAGCGGGATGAAAAGGGAAAACTGGTCAATCCATATATCAAAGGTGTCTGGTTTGAAAAAGAGTACCAGAGACAATATCCATATGGAAAACTGGCAAGTTCTGTGATCGGGTTCACAACATCCGGTAACCTCGGAATTAATGGACTGGAAAATTATTATGATGACACGTTAAATGGAATTAACGGCAGACAGTATGGATATCTGAATTCGGACAGCAATTTCGAAAAAACGATCAAACCGGCAGTCAACGGCAATACGTTAGTGACAACGATCGATGCGACGATCCAGTCGGTGGTAGAGAAGAAAATACAGGAGTTTAACGAGGCCTACACGGACAATTACCGAGAGGGTGAGGGCGGAGCCACAAGAATTGGCGTGCTCATCATGAATCCAAACAATGGCGATGTCCTTGCAATGGCACAGTATCCAAACTACGATCTGAGCAATCCGTGGGATTTATCTGAGTATTATACGCAGGAAGAGATTGATGCGATGGACGACGATGCGAGACTCGAAGCGTTAAATCAGTTGTGGCAGAATATATGTCTGACCTATACTTACGAGCCTGGATCAACTGCAAAACCGTTTACGGTTGCAGCCGGGCTTGAGACAGGAACACTGTCGACAAATGATACCTTTTTCTGCGATGGAGCCGAACAGCTCAGCGGATTTACCGTAAAATGTGTTGCCTATCGAAAAGGCGGACACGGAATGCAGACATTGGAGCAGACATTGATGAACTCCTGCAATGATGCCCTGATGCAGATGTCTTACCGGATCGGGGCAGAGAACTTTACAGAGTACCAGCAGATTTTTGGATTTGGACAGAAAACGAATATTGATCTTCCGGGAGAATCGAGAACAGATTCCCTGATTTACACATTGGATACAACATCACAGCTGAGTCTTGCAACCAATGCTTTTGGACAGAACTTTAACACCACAATGATCCAGCTTGGAACCGCTTTCTGTTCCCTGGTCAATGGCGGTAAATTATATCAGCCAAGAGTGGTAAGCAAGATCACAGATCAGAATGGAAATACGATTCAGGATATTTCCCCAACGTTGCTGCGTGAGACGGTATCCAAGACAACAAGTGATACATTAAAACAGTATATGTATTCAACCGTGACATCCGGTACCGGAAATACGGCAAAAGTAGACGGTTACTCCATGGGAGGTAAAACCGGAACGGCACAGAAAGTGCCGCGTGATGGTGTGAACTATCTGGTTTCTTTTATCGGTTTTGCACCGGTGGACGATCCTCAGTTAATGATCTACTGTTTTGTGGATGAGCCGAACTCACAGGATCAGCCGCACAGTACTTTTGCGCAGAATATTGTGAGGGAGATTTTAGAAGAAGTACTTCCTTATATGAATATTTATCCGGATGAGGAGACGACCGGCTTACATTCCGGATGGGATATTACCGGAACAGATACAGGCGCAGCCGCTGTGACAGACCGTGTGACAGGAAATATGGAAAATATTCCGGAAGAAGAACCGGAAGGAACAGATGATGTGCCGGATACCATGGAAGATATTCCGGGAGCCGAGGAAAACAACGAAGAAAACGCCGAAAATGATGGTGTAAATGCAGAAGAAGCAGGAACAACATCCGATAACAGTGAATAGAAACATAACCTCATAAAAGTTGGAATAAAATGCAAGGAAGACTTTTATGAGGTTTTTGTTTTATGTATCGGAATAAGACCTTTAATCGCAAAAAGGTAATGATCGTATTCGTGGCAGTTTTTTTTATTATGATGTTTCTGATTGGAAGACTGGTCTATCTGATGATATTCTGCTCCGAATATTATGGAAATAAAGCGGAGAATCTTCATGAGAGGGAGCGAGATATTAAGGCGGCACGGGGAAAACTTTTGGATGCAAACGGCACAGTGCTTGCCACAAACAAATCTGTGTGCACGATCTCCGTGATCCATAACCAGATAGAAGAACCCGAGAAAGTCATTGAGATGCTTGTGAGAGAACTTGGAATTCCGGAAGAGACTGCGAGAAAGCGCGTGGAGAAAGTCAGTTCCATCGAGCGCGTGAAAACAAATGTCGCAAAGGAGACCGGGGATGCGGTCAGAGCCTATGGACTTTCAGGGGTGAAAGTGGATGAGGATTATAAACGATATTACCCTTATGGGACGCTCGCTTCCAAAGTGCTTGGATTTACCGGAGCCGACAATCAGGGTATTTTGGGACTTGAGGTAAAGTATGATGAATATCTTCAGGGAACCAACGGGAAAATCCTCACGTTAACCGATGCAAGGGGAATAGAGATCGAGAATGCCGGGGAGAGCAGATTAGAACCCGTGAACGGTTATGACCTTTGCTTATCATTAGATTACAATATTCAGATGTACTGTGAGCAGGCGGCAAAAAAAGTCTGCACAAAAAAGTCAGCGGACAGTGTTTCTGTGATCGTGATGAACCCGCAGAACGGCGAACTTATGGCGATGGTGAATTATCCTGAGTTTGACCTGAACGATCCGTTTACACTGGTTGGGGACAACGGGGAAGCTGTGTCAGCGGAAGAAAAACAGAATCTGTTGAATAAGATGTGGCGAAACCAGTGTATCAGTGATACCTACGAGCCGGGTTCCACATTTAAGATTATTACGGCAGCGGCAGCGCTAGAAGAGGGAGTGGTAAAACTGGACGATGCATTTTTCTGTCCGGGTTATAAAATTGTGGAGGACAGAAGAATCCGGTGTGCGAGAACGACAGGACATGGGGCGGAAACATTCGAGACAGGGATCATGAACTCCTGCAACCCGGTTTTTATGGAACTTGGCGAGCGGTTAGGCGCGGAGAACTTTGTCGGTTACTTCAAACAGTTCGGGCTGTTATCCAAAACGAATATTGATCTTCCGGGGGAAGCGGGAACAATCATGCATAAGACGGAAAATATCGGACCGGTGGAACTTGCGACAATCTCGTTTGGGCAGTCGTTTCAGATCACGCCCATCCAGCTTGTCACGACGGTATCTTCTATTATTAATGGGGGAACGCGCGTGACACCACATTTTGGCGTAAGCGTGCAGGATGCAGACGGAAATACAGTAAAAACGTTCTCCTATGAAACGCATGAGAATATCTGCACAGCAGAAACTTCGGAAACGATGCGCTATCTGCTGGAGAAAGTGGTGTCAGAGGGAACCGGAAAAAATGCCAAAATCGAGGGCTTTTCCATCGGCGGAAAGACAGCGACCTCACAGACACTTCCAAGAAGCGACCATAAATACATTTCATCGTTTCTCGGATTTGCGCCTGCAGACGATCCGCAGGTGCTTGTGCTTGTTGTCATTAACAATCCGCAGGGGATTTATTACGGCGGAACGATCGCTGCTCCTGTGGCGAAGGAAATATTCGAAAACATTTTGCCTTACCTTGATAAATGAGATGAAATAACGTATACTAGTTAGGCGAATTGAACGTTAGAAAAAATACAAGAGGTGTTTAGTCATGGATTATGAAATAGTGATACCAGTTTTGATTTCTTTTGCAATCAGTGCAATTTTAGGACCGATCGTGATCCCCTTTTTGAAACGGTTAAAGGTGGGGCAGACGGAGCGTAAAGAGTTGGAATCCCATTTGAAGAAAAATGGAACCCCGACTATGGGTGGACTTATGATACTGGCAAGTATTATCATTACCTCCCTGTTTTATGTCAAAGATTATCCGAGAATTATCCCAATCCTTTTTATGACCGTAGGATTTGGTGTGATCGGTTTTCTGGATGATTATCTGAAGGTAGTGCTCCGCAGATCAGACGGACTGCTCCCGTGGCAGAAGATGATCTTACAGTTTATTGTGACAACAGTATTTGCAGTTTACATGGTGCGTTATTCCGGAATTGAACTTACTATGTTGATCCCATTTTCCGGCGGAAAGTACTTAAATATCGGATGGCTTGCGATTCCATTACTTTATTTTGCAGTGATCGGAACCGTAAACGGTGTGAATTTTACCGATGGTGTGGATGGCCTTGTGTCAAGTGTTACCATTATGGTTGCGACCTTTTTCTCCGTTGTGGCAATCGGAACGAATGCAGGGATTGCACCAATCACCTGTGCAGTAGCTGGAGCCTTGCTTGGCTTCTTATTATTTAATGTGTATCCGGCAAGCGTTTTTATGGGAGATACCGGTTCCCTGGCACTGGGAGGCTTTGTTGTGGCAACTGCCTATATGCTCCAGATGCCATTATATATCCTGATTGTTGGACTGATTTATCTGGCAGAAGTCATTTCGGTTATGATCCAGGTTACTTATTTTAAATACACCAAGAAAAAAACAGGTGTTGGAAAGCGGATTTTCAGAATGGCTCCGCTCCATCATCATTTTGAGCTTGGTGGATGGTCAGAGACGAGAGTTGTTGCAGTGTTTGCAATCGTGACAGCACTGCTTTGTATGCTTGCATTATTAGGCTTATAAATCGCATTGGAAAATTGCAAAATGACCTGCCGGATTCGGACAGGAGATTGGAAGGATAAGACGATGAATTTAGAAGGAAAAAGAGTGTTAGTAGTAGGTTCTGGAAAAAGCGGAGTTGCAGCCGCAGAACTGCTCAGAAAAAAAGGAATCACATTTGTACTTTTTGATGGAAATAAAGATTTAGATGTGACAGCATTGATCGAGAAAAATCCGGTATTTGCCGGAGCAGAGATTCTTTTGGGAGAACTTGCACCGGAAGATATGGCGCGCATTGATCTTGTTGTGTTAAGTCCGGGCGTGCCGACAGACCTTCCGATGGTCAATGAACTTCGAAACAGACAGATTCCAATCTGGGGCGAAATTGAACTTGCCTATCATTTTGCAAAAGGAAGAATTATTGCAATTACCGGAACAAACGGAAAAACTACGACAACTTCGCTTGTGGGTGAGATCATGGCGAATTATTTCGATGATGTGAAAGTGGTCGGCAATATTGGAATCCCATACACATCGGTAGCGGCAGACACGACAGAGGATACTGTGACAGTCGCAGAGATCAGCAGCTTTCAGTTAGAGACAACACATGAGTTTGCGCCGGAAGTGACAGCTATTTTAAATATCACACCGGATCATCTGAACCGTCATCATACGATGGAATGTTATATCGAGACAAAAGAGAGCATTACAAAGAATCAGACCGCCGGGGATACCTGTGTGTTGAATTATGAGGATGAAGTGCTGCGCAGGTTTGGCGAGACACTTCAGACAAAAGTTGTATTTTTCAGCAGCAAGCGCAGACTGGAAAAGGGACTTTATCTGGACGGAGAAGATATTTTTTATGCAGACGGCACAACGGACACAAAAGTGATCAATGTAAATGAGCTGAATATTTTAGGAAAACACAATTATGAGAATGTCATGGCGGCAGTCGGAATGTCGGTAAGCTTTGGCGTACCGATGGATAAAATTGTGGAAGTGCTGAAACGTTTCCAGGCAGTCGAGCATAGAATTGAGTATGTGACAGAAAAACGCGGCGTGAAGTTTTACAATGATTCCAAGGGAACAAACCCGGATGCGGCAATCCAGGGAATCCGCGCGATGAACCGTCCGACACTGTTGATCGGTGGAGGTTATGACAAACAGTCTGAATATGATGAGTGGATTGAGAGTTTTGACGGCAAGGTGAAGAAACTCGTGCTGATCGGTCAGACGAAGGAAAAGATTGCGGAATGTGCGAAGAAACATGGCTTTGAGGATGTCATACTCTGTGATACATTTGAGGAGGCAATTGACACCTGTTATGCAAACGCAGTGAGCGGGGATGCGGTATTGCTTTCCCCTGCATGTGCAAGCTGGGGCATGTTCGCAAACTATGAGGAGCGCGGACGCATTTTTAAGGAATACGTGCGCAATCTGGCAGAATAAAAAATGTCAGGCATAATGGCATGACGTGCAGTAAATAAGAAAAGAGGAATTGGAATGGCAAGAGGTCAGCAGACGGAAAAGAAAAAAAAGCCAATTAAATATTTCGATTACAGTCTTTTGTTTCTGATCATTTTTCTTTTGTGTTTTGGATTGGTCATGTTGTACAGTACCAGTTCCTATGCAGGTTCCAATAAGTTTGGGGATGCTTCCTATTTTGTAAAAAAACAGTTGTTTGCAACAGGACTGGGGATCGTGGGTATGTATATCGTATCTAAGATCCCATATCGGTTCTGGATGAAGGTGAGTTCCATGGCGTATCTGGCAGCTATCGTGCTCTGTACCGCCGTTATTTTTATTGGTACAGAGGCAAACGGTCAGGCGAGATGGTTAAAAATCGGGCCGTTATCTTTCCAGCCGTCAGAGTTTGCCAAGTTTGCGGTTATTATTTTTCTGGCAACGGTTATTTATAAGACACCACAGAAGATGGGAGAGTTCATGAGCCTTGTCAAGATAATGGCAATTGTGCTTCCAATCGTTGCAGTGGTCGCCTACAATAACTTAAGTACAGCGATCATTATACTTGGAATTGCAGTCTGTATGTTGTTTGTTGCCAGTCCGAAGTATTCCCACTTTGTGTTGATGGCAGCGGCAGTCGGTGTGGTAGGTGTTGTTTTCATCAGTTTTGAGGCATACCGGATGGATCGTATCAAGATCTGGCTGAATCCGGAAGCCTACGAGAAGGGTTATCAGACCTTACAGGGACTGTATGCGATCGGTTCCGGCGGTTTATTTGGAAAAGGGCTTGGCGAGAGTATGCAGAAGCTGGGATTTATTCCTGAGGCGCAGAATGATATGATTTTCTCTGTTATCTGTGAGGAACTTGGACTTTTTGGCGCGGTGTGCGTGATCTTATTGTTTCTGCTGATGATCTGGAGATTTATGATCATTGCCAATAATGCGTCAGACCTTTATGGGGCGCTGGTCGTGGTTGGTATTATGGCGCATTTGTCCATCCAGGTTATTTTAAATATTGCGGTTGTGACCAATACGATCCCGAATACCGGTATTTCACTGCCGTTTATCAGTTATGGAGGTACTTCGGTTTTATTCCTGCTTGCAGAGATGGGGCTTGCGCTTTCCGTGGCAAAGGGAATTAAATTTGAGGTTAATTAAATATGATAAAAGAAGAGAGAAGAAGAAAAAAGCGCAGAAAGATAGGATTGTACATCCTGTTGATATTGATTCTGCTTATCGCAGCGGGCGTTTTCATTGTCATGAATGTTTTTACCGTGGAAAACGTTGTCGTGGAGGGAAATGAACTGTACAGCTCCACACAGATTGAAAACATGGTGCTGAATGATGAATATTCCTGGAATTCCCTGTATGTAGATCTGAAATACAGATTTGTGGATATCGGGGAAGTTCCGTTTGTAGATACGATGGAGGTTTCACTGGACAATCCCCATACCGTACATATTAAAGTTTACGAAAAAGGAATGCTCGGCTATCTTTATATTAATTCCATTGGTCAGAATGCTTATTTTGACAAAGATGGATTTGTAGTCGAGACATCTACGGAAGTGATTGACGGTGTGCCAAAGATCACAGGAATCTCCTGTGAGGAAGTGGTACTTTATGAGAAACTGCAATTAGAGAACAGTGATATTTTGCGGGATTTACTGAACCTGACACAGACTTTGAAAAAATATAATCTGCTCCCGGATGAGATCCAGTATGACAGTAACATGGAGCCGGTGCTTTACTATGGAACGATCCAGGTGAAAATTGGTTCTGAGGACAACCTGTCGCAGAAAGTTGTGAGGTTATCCATTATTTTGCCACAGCTTGACGGACTTAGCGGCACACTCCATTTAGAGACATGGACACCGGAGACGACCGACATTATCTGGGACAGGGCAGAAGAACAACCAGATACGGAAGAGGAGGCGACAGAAGAGGCGACAGAAGAGACGACAGAGGAGACAACAGAAGCGCCTTCTGCGGATACACCATCGGAAGAACAGCCGGCGGAGGACACGCCAGCGGAAGAACAACCTGCACAGGATGTGCCGGCAGAGAATACACCGGCCGAAGAGCAGCAGCCAGCCGAAAATGCACCGGCGGAGGATATGCCGCCAGTGGAACAATAAAAACCGTAAAAAAACTTGATTTTTTTTGAAAAAGCGGTTGATTTGTTGTGTGAAAAATTATATTATAGATTATAAGAGTTAAAAAACGCAAAATATAGTATGATTTTGAGAGTAGATAACTAAACAAAGTAGAAATAAGTTTGTCTGGTTATCAAATTTGACATAAATATAGGGAGATATGAAGGAGGAACTACCTTGCTGGAAATTAGAACAACAGAAGCAGATGCCAGTGCAAAAATTATCGTGATCGGAGTTGGAGGAGCTGGCAATAATGCTGTAAATAGAATGATCGATGAAAATATTGGTGGTGTTGAGTTTGTTGGTATCAACACAGATAAGCAGGCATTACAGTTATGTAAGGCACCGACATTGATCCAGATCGGCGAGAAGCTTACCAAAGGGCTTGGTGCAGGAGCACAGCCTGAGGTTGGACAGAAAGCAGCGGAAGAGAGTGCAGAGGAATTATCGGCTGCAGTGAAAGGTGCAGACATGGTTTTCGTTACCTGTGGTATGGGTGGCGGAACCGGTACAGGTGCAGCACCTGTCGTTGCCAAGATCGCAAAAGAGCAGGGAATCTTAACCGTAGGTGTTGTTACAAAACCTTTCAAATTCGAAGCTAAACAGCGTATGTTGAATGCAACCGGTGGTATTGAACGTTTAAAAGAGAGCGTAGATACACTGATCGTCATTCCAAATGATAAATTATTAGAGATCGTAGACAGACGTACTACAATGCCGGATGCATTGAAGAAAGCAGATGAAGTGTTACAGCAGGCAGTTCAGGGAATTACAGACCTTATCAATTTACCTGCACTCATTAACCTTGACTTTGCAGATGTTTCCACTGTTATGAAGGACAAGGGACTTGCACATATCGGTATCGGTTCTGCAAAGGGAGACGACAAGGCGATCGAAGCTGTAAAACTTGCAGTTGCCAGCCCATTGCTTGAGACAACCATTAACGGTGCAACACACGTTATTATTAATATTTCCGGAGATATCTCCTTGATGGATGCAAATGATGCAGCAAGCTATGTACAGGATCTTGCAGGAGATGATGCCAATATTATCTTCGGTGCGAAGTTTGATGAGTCTATGACAGATGAGGCAACCATTACGGTTATTGCAACAGGACTTGAGACTGCAGGTGCAAACGCAGCAGGCAAGATCGTTCCTAAGATGCAGTATCAGAACATGGGAACTGTTCCAAGACCAACAGCGCCTGTAACACCAAGACCAGCAGCACAGGCTGGTTATACAGCTCCGGTACAGCCAAATCCTGCGCCAGCTTTCTCTGGTATCCAGAAACCACGCCAGCCAGAAAGTTCTGTACAGCAGATGGATATCAAGATTCCGGATTTCCTTAAGAATTCCAGAAGATAATTACATAAGAATATGACAGGATCGTTACATGAAGATCATAAGGTTTTCATGTAACGGTCTTTTTTTGTCAGAAAAACTGGATGAACTTCTGAAAGTAGAGGAAGTGTTTTGACAAAAAAGATGGTTCTAAAAAAATATAATGTGACTATGGAGAAGGAAAAGGAGGGAGTGGTTCCAAATATATATTTTTTATGCAGATGTCTATCTGTTACAGAATCTGTGGATGGATTTTATTGCGCTTGCGGGCGCAAATTGTCTTTTGCGGCGCAGGGTAAAGGGAAGAAGACTGTGGTTTATTGCATTTCTGTCATCCATAGGAACTCTGATCATTACATTGACCGTTACGGAGCCTTTTTGCAGGGCGATTCTGATTCACTTCCTGCTCAATACAGGAATGGTTGTTCTGTGTTTTGGAAAAAGTTCGTGGCGTGAGTTTTTAGAAAACTGGGCAGTCATTTATCTGATGGTCATTTTCCTTGGCGGGGTTATGGAATTATTGAGAAGCAGTGCAACAGGAATGACATTTTTCTGGATTCAGGCGGTCATTGCGGCACTGGTTCTGTCGGTTGTCACATGGTATCTGGGACGTAGAAAACAGTTTGGAAATCAGCTTTTTCCAGTGACATTGGTGCATCGGGGGCATGCGATGGAAACTATGGGATACTGGGACAGTGGAAATCAGTTGAGAGATCCATATAATCATAGACCAGTATGTATTTTAAGTAAAAAAGTGGCCGCAAAGATCTTAAATCCGAAAAAGGACAGGGTACATTTTATCCCTTATTGTTCCCTGGGGCAGAAGGAGGGGCTTTTGCCGGTGACAGAGATCACATGCATAAAAATTCAGAATGGAAGGCACGAAGTCGAGATAAGACCGGCAACGGTTGGAATTGCAAATGAAGGATTATTGGAAGGAAAAGAATATGATATGATTCTTCATGCATCTATGCTGGAGTGTCAGGAAAGAGGAACAAAACATGATCATGAGACTTGTACTGCCAAGATATGAAAAGGTTCATTTTCTGTCCGGGATTTGCAGCCTTTTTTTGCGAAAGGAAGATGAGGTGCACTATATTGGAGGTGCAGAGATTTTGCCGCCACCGTTGGAGGGAGAGCGGGAAGCATACTGTATCCGGATGCTCGATGGTGTGCATGCAGAGCGGGCGAGAAAGGAGCTGATCGAACACAACCTGCGGCTGGTTGTATACATAGCAAAAAAGTTTGATAACACAGGGGTCGGAGTGGAGGATCTTATCTCCATAGGAACGATCGGTCTCATCAAAGGGATCAATACCTTTAATCCGGACAAAAATATTAAATTGGCCACTTACGCATCGCGCTGCATTGAAAATGAGATTTTAATGTATCTGAGGAGAAACAGCAAGACAAAACTGGAGGTGTCCATCGATGAACCGTTAAATGTGGACTGGGATGGAAATGAACTGCTCTTATCGGATATTCTGGGGACGGATGAGGATGTCGTGGGGAAAGACATGGAAACGGATGTAGAGCGGAAACTGTTAAAGACTGCGATCGAAAAGCTGTCTGGAAGGGAACGGATGATCATCGAACTGAGGTTCGGACTGAATACTTCTGATGGGGAGGAGAAGACACAGAAAGAGGTGGCAGATATGCTTGGAATCTCCCAGTCCTATATCTCAAGACTTGAGAAAAAAATTATGGGAAGATTGAAAAAAGAAATTGTACGATTTGAATAACAGGAGTATAATTGTGTTATAAATTAAAGGAAAAGTCGAACTATTTGACAATGGGAACAGACAGTGGACAGATGAGACAACATGCAGCAGATGACTGCATGGGGATCAGATGAAAACGGACTGGAATTTACAGACAGGGGGAAGGACAGATGCAGATAGAATTTTTGGGTGCAGCGCATGAGGTGACAGGAAGCTGTCATTATGTAACATTCGGGGATAAACATGTATTGGTGGATTGTGGTATGGAGCAGGGACCGGATCTGTATGTGAATCAGGAGATTCCGGTGAATGCAGCAGCGGTGGATTATGTGTTCGTGACACACGCACACATTGATCATTCCGGTCTGCTGCCGCTATTGTATAATCATGGATTCCGGGGACAGATTTTTGCGACAGAGGCAACAACGCAGCTCTGTAATATCATGTTAAAAGACAGCGCACATATCCAGATGTTTGAGGCAGAATGGAGAAACCGGAAAGCAAAACGGGCCGGAAAACCGGAAGTGGTACCAATGTACGATATGAATGACGCAATGGGGGTGCTGACACACTTTGTGCCGTGTGAATATAACAGCATTGTGGAGATCTGTGACGGATTAAAGGTACGGTTTGTGGATGCAGGACATCTGCTCGGCTCATCAAGCATTGAGATGTGGATCAGAGAGGATGATGAAGAAGTCAAAGTTGTATTTTCGGGGGATATCGGAAATGGTAATCGTCCACTGATCAAAGATCCACAGTATATCAAAGACGCGGATTATGTTGTAATGGAGTCCACGTACGGTGACAAAGAGCATGAGACACCGCCGGACTATGCAGTCGCACTTGCAGGGGTATTGAAGGATACCTTTACAAGAGGTGGAAATCTTGTGATCCCTGCATTTTCCGTAGGAAGAACGCAGGAGATGCTTTACTTTATCCGAAGGATCAAGACGGAACATCTGTTGCCGGAGTTTGAAAATTTCCCGGTGTTTGTCGATAGTCCGCTGGCAGTGGAGGCAACTACGATCTTTAATAAGAACGTGGAGGACTGTTTCAGCGAGGAAGCGTTGGATCTTGTGCATCAGGGAATTAACCCAATCGGTTTTCCAGGACTGCGCATGGCGATCACGAGTGATGAATCCAAGATGATCAATTTCGACGAGCAGCCGAAAGTTATTATTTCCGCATCCGGTATGTGTGAGGCAGGACGTATCCGTCACCATTTAAAACACAACCTCTGGCGAAAGGATTCCACGATTTTATTTGTTGGTTATCAGGTTCCCGGAACACTTGGAAATTCTCTTTTAAATGGGGCAAAGCAGGTAAAGCTTTTTGGTGAGACCATCGAGGTGCATGCGAAGATTGAGAATCTTCCGGGAATCAGCGGTCACGCAGACCGGAATAATCTGACAAAGTGGATTGGGGCATTTGAGACACCACCGAAAAAAGTGTTTATTGTACATGGGGACGACAAAGTGACGGAGAATTTTGCGGCGCATGTGCATGAAGTATATGGGTATGACACGTATGCACCATATAGCGGCGATACGTTTGATCTTGTGACGGGAGAGCAGATTGCGGACGGAAGCAGAGAGATGATTGAGAAGAAGAAAAATGGATCATCAAAAGCTTCCAGCAACGTATTTGCAAGACTTCTTGCGGCAGGACAGAGGCTGCTTGAGGTTATTAATAAGTGCGAGGGTCTGCCGAACAAGGAACTGGCAAAATTTGCAGATCAGATTAATGCATTATGTGATAAATGGTCGAGATAATATTATAGGGTAAGATATTGGCGGATGGTTTTCAATGCAGACTTTTCCAGACGGCTGACCTGTGCCTGGGAAATATGGATCTCATCCGCCACTTCCATCTGTGTTTTTCCTTCAAAAAAGCGGAGGTTGATAATGAAGTTTTCGCGTTCTGACAGGTGGTTCATGGCATCACTTAGAGAGAGCTTTTCCACCCAGTTTTCTTCTTTATTTTTCTTATCACTGATCTGATCCATGACATAGAGGGTATCGCCCCCATCGGTGTAGACCGGATCATAGAGGCTTACCGGACACTGAATCGCATCCAGTGCGTATAAAATGTCTTCTGCGGCAACCCCGGATTCCTCTGCGATTTCCTGCAGGGTAGGTTCCTTAAATGAATTTCTGGACAGAACTTCCTTGGCATGGATCGCTTTGTAGGCAGTGTCGCGGAGGGAGCGGCTCACACGGATACTGTTGTTGTCACGCAGATATCTGCGGATCTCCCCGATGATCATAGGTACCGCATAAGTGGAAAATTTTACCTGCAGATCTGGATTAAAGTTGTCAATGGATTTGATCAGTCCGATACAGCCGATCTGGAACAGGTCATCAAGATTTTCATGGCTGCCGGAGAAACGCTTGATCACACTTAACACAAGGCGCAGGTTGCCTTTGATATACATCTCTCTTGCTTCCTGATCGCCCTGCCGGATCCGTGCAAACAGGGCTTCTTTTTCGGTTTCTTTTAAAATTGGGAGTTTGGCGGTATTGACGCCACAGATTTCTACTTTATATGCAGGCATGTTGCTATCCTCCGGTCTTTTCTAAAATCAGGATCAGCTCCGAGGTCTGTCGATGTCGGATGCTATTAATGAGGATGTGGCATTTAAGAAAAAATTATACAGAAAGAAACTTTTTTTTATTGGAAAAAAATGCTATACTATACACGGTAAGAAAATCGTTTCAGTAGAGACGGATTGTTTAAAAAAAGCAGAATCAAATGGGATACGAAGAATACAACAAGAGGCTGGTGCATATATGAAAGATTTGATCGATGAGAAGAACAGACAGGAAAAAATGAAAAGAAGTATCATAAAATACTGGAATGTTTCCTATGGTTCCCCGGAAGCAATTGGCGGCGAAGAGGAAGAAAAAGAGCGGGAACATGCCGTCGGCATATATCCACAGGAAAATCATGTCTATGACGAAGAGTCAGAGTTAAAACAGGCAGAGATCGAGGCAATCGATGAAGTGTCACAGACAAAAATCCAACAGATCCTGCATGAGAAAGATGACAGATTACAGAACCTGATCGAACATGAGCAGCATGAGGGATAGGAATCCTGAAGCTGTTTTGGCAGGGTTGCGGGCAGATGCACATTTTGTAGTCTGCCACATAATGTAATAGTAAGAACAGGCGATGGTGGGATCGTTTTGGTTACATTAAAAAAGTATCACGGTCTTGGGAATGATTATCTGATCTATGATCCGAATCAGAACCGTGAATTATTACAGGAACGGCAGATACAGCTGTTGTGCAGGCGCAATACCGGAGTGGGAGCAGATGGTATTTTATCTGGTCCTGTGTTGGAGAATGAAAAAATAAAAGTACGTATTTTTAATCCGGATGGAAGTGAAGCTGAGAGAAGCGGTAACGGCATCCGGATTTTTTCAAAGTATCTGAAAGATGCCGGATATGTGAAAGAAAAGTGCTATGAGCTTTGGACAAAGGCAGGACCGGTACAGGTGGAGTTTTTAGATGAGGATGCATCGCGCATGAAAGTCGATATGGGATATGCCGCATTTGGAGCAGACAGTATCCATGCAGTAGGATTTGAGGGAGATATGATCAATGAATCCGTTTTCTTCTGTGATAATTTTTACAATATCACCTGCGTGTCCATGGGAAACCCAAACTGTGTCGTGATGATGGAAGAAATCAGCAAGAATAAAGCGTTGCATTTAGGACCATATGTGGAAAATTCAAAATATTTTCCAAACCGGATCAATATGCAGCTCTGTCACGTAGTTGACCGGGAAAATATTCAGATTGAAATCTATGAGCGGGGAGCCGGGTACACATATGCGTCAGGCACGGGAGCCTGTGCGGCGGCATCTGCAGCACATAAACTCGGACTGGTGGGAAACCGTGTGCAGGTTCATATGCAGGGCGGAGATCTGCTTGTGGAATTTGCAGAGGACGACCGCGTGTTTATGACAGGACCTGTGGTTTATATCGGAAGTATTACGCTGGCGGAAAATTTTTTTGCTTAAATTGGAAAATTTCTTGGTGTTATGAATACCGCACAGCAGCAGGGAATATGGGAACATATGGAAACCATTATAAAAAAGTCTTGCAATTGCAGGCAGAATATGATAGTTTATAAATCGTTGTGTGAGGAACACAACGATTTTTTCATGCAGAGGTACAATTCTGCAAAAACAAACGTCAGTTCGGAACCTTCCTGACGAAAAACAAAACTAAAGGAGAAAAACATATGAGAAACAAAAAGGTATTATTTCTTACCCAGGCTGCAGTGATCGCAGCGATCTACGTTGTGCTGACTATTTTTATCAGTGCATTTAACTTAGCTTCCGGTGCCATTCAGGTACGAATTTCCGAAGCACTTACCATTTTACCATTTTTTACACCGGCAGCGATTCCGGGACTGGCGATCGGTTGTCTGTTGAGCAATCTGCTGACAGGGGCAGCGGTTTATGATGTCGTGTTCGGAAGCCTTGCAACATTACTCGGTGCAGTCGGAACGTATTTACTGCGGAAACATAAGTTTTTGTGCACGCTTCCTCCGGTGATCGCAAATATGGTGATCATTCCATTTGTATTGCGCTACGGATACGGACTTGCGATGGAAGTCGGTGGACATGATCTTGCGATTCCTTTTTACATGCTGACTGTCGGCGCAGGAGAAGTGATCTGCTGCTGTATTCTTGGTTCTGTCTTATTGAATGCATTGGCGAAAGTGAGAAATGTTATTTTTAAGAATGAATAAATGTGAAGGTTATAAAAATGCCATGTCAAAGAGATAAAACTCTCTTTCTCATGGCATTTTAATAATTTTTAAGAAAATATTGACGATTTCTGAAAACGCAAGTAAACTATATAGTTAGCAGTATCTATAAGAGAGAACGAAAGGAAAAAGTTATGAAGAAAATCTTGGATTTGATCACAGATGAAGTGACAAAAGCATTTACAGAATGCGGATATGATGCAAAATATGCAAAGGTTACTTTATCAAACAGACCTGATCTTTGTGAATACCAGTGTAACGGCGCCATGGCAGCCGCCAAGGAATACAAAAAAGCCCCATTTATGATCGCAGACGAAGTGGTGGAAAAACTTGCTGCAAACCCGATTTTTGCGATGGCAGAATCTGTAAAACCGGGCTTCCTCAATCTGAAAATTGATGAGGCATACCTTGCAGATTATGTTGCAAAAATGCAGGAAGATGAGGGACGTTTTGGATGTGAAAAGACAGAAGCGCCAAAGACCATCATGATCGACTATGGCGGACCAAACGTTGCAAAACCTCTCCATGTAGGACATCTGCGTTCTGCAATCATTGGTGAGAGTGTGAAGCGTATCGGCAAATTTATGGGACACAATGTGATCGGTGACGTGCATTTGGGCGACTGGGGACTTCAGATGGGACTGATCATCACAGAATTGAAGCAAAGAAGACCGGAACTGGTTTATTTTGATGACACATACACCGGAGAGTATCCGGAGGAGGCACCATTTACAATCTCTGAGTTAGAGGAGATTTATCCGACTGCCAGCAAGAAATCCAAAGAGGATGAGACGTATAAGGAAGCCGCCATGCAGGCAACTTTTGAACTGCAGCATGGAAAACGCGGTTATCAGGCACTTTTAAAACATATTTTAAATGTGTCCGTGACAGACTTAAAGAGAAACTATGCAAACTTAAATGTTTCCTTTGAGCTATGGAAGGGCGAGTCTGATGCACAGCCATATATTCCGGATATGGTTCAGAAGATGAAGGACGATGGCTTTGCATACATCAGCGACGGCGCTCTTGTCGTGGATGTCAAAGAGGATACCGACACGAAAGAGATCCCACCATGCATGATCTTAAAATCAGACGGAGCTTCTCTTTATAATACGACAGATCTTGCCACGATGGTATGGAGAATGAAAGATTACAATCCGGATGAACTTATTTATGTTGTGGATAAACGTCAGGAATTGTATTTCACACAGGTATTCCGCTGTGCGAGAAAAACAGGTATTGTAAAACCGGAAACAGAACTGAAGTTTTTAGGTTTTGGTACGATGAATGGCAAGGACGGAAGACCATTTAAGACCCGTGATGGCGGTGTGATGCGTTTAGAGCATCTGATCTCTGGTATTAATGAGGAGATGCTTGCAAAGATCCAGGAGAACCAGAAGACAAAGGAGAACCTTGGGATCAGCACAGAGGAAGCGGAGAACACTGCAAAAATGGTCGCACTTGCAGCAATCAAATACGGTGATCTGAGCAATCAGGCAAGCAAAGATTACATCTTTGATATTGACCGCTTTACTTCTTTTGAGGGAAATACAGGCCCATACATCCTGTATACGATCGTCCGTATCAAATCGATCTTAAACAAATATCACGGTCTTGGAAAAGATGACAGCGGTGCAGTCATCGAGGCGGCGCACTCTAAGAGCGAGAAAGATTTAATGTTAGAACTCTCCAAGTTCAATGCAGTGATGGAGAGCGCTTTTGAGGAGACAGCACCTCATAAGATCTGTTCCTATATTTATGACCTCGCAAATGCATTCAACAGTTTCTATCATGGAACCAAGATCATGTCCGAGGAGAATGAGACAGTCCAGAAATCGTACATCCGTCTGTTAGAGCTTACAAAGTCCGTTCTTGAGACATGTATCGATGTATTAGGATTTTCTGCACCGGAGAGAATGTAAGAAAAGAATAGAATAACAGTCATAAAAAGAAAGACAAGTCATAGAATTAGTCATGGGAGAAAACAAACTCCCATGGCTTTTTTTTCTTAAAAAAGAATTCCGTGAGGATGGAACAGAAAGTGAGGTGCCGCCTTGTGTGAAATAAGATTGTTGTTTCCGGTACATATGAGAACATTTTTTCAGGACGATACATGGCAGAGCGGGTTGGAGGAGATCCGGGTGAGAGTCGGACAACCAATCGAGTTTTGCTATGGAAGCGATAACTGTTATCTGATCGGCAAAGAAAAAGAACAAATGTTCTGTAGCGAAAAGGACTACAGAAGATGGGAAAAAGATCTGTACCATGCGAGCGAGGCTGATCTGCGGGAAATGTTAAATTATATCAGCAATTATTCGCTGTATGCCTACAAAGAGGAGATTAAGCAGGGGTATATCACGATCGAGGGAGGACACCGGGTTGGCGTGGCAGGGCAGACCGTTCTGGTGGATGGAAAAATTGCAGGGATCAGTCCAATCACGTTCTTAAATATCCGGATTGCCCACGAAAAGTGTGGATGCGCAAAGAAAATATTGCCGCTGATCCGGCAGAAGAACAGCATTTATAACACGTTGATCCTGTCGATGCCGGGAGCCGGAAAAACAACACTTTTGCGGGATTCCATCCGTGCGTTGTCGAATGGGGAGGCATATGGGATCAGGCTGAAGGTGTGTGTGGTGGATGAACGCTCGGAGATTGCGGCAAGTTTTCACGGTGTGCCACAGAATGACATGGGACCGAGAACCGATGTGATGGACGGCTGTGGAAAGGCAGAGGGAATGCAGCTTCTGATCCGTTCCATGTCACCGCAGATCATTGCGGTGGATGAACTTGGAGCCGAGTCAGATTTTTATGCGGTAGAGCAGGCATTAAACTGTGGGAGCAGAGTGCTTGGCACGATCCATGCAGGGAATATGAAAGAACTGTCGGAAAAACCGTATCTGAAACGGTGGATGGAGCGAAGACTTTTTCAGCGGTTCATTTTTCTGGAAAAAGAGACCAACGGGAGGAGAAAAATGCAGGTTTATGACGAGCATATGGAGCGGATCACATGTTAAAAGTGCTGGGAAGTATGTTGATTCTTCTGGCAAGCGTTGGTTTTGGATTTCAAATCCAAATGGATCTGAGAAATCATCTGCGGCTGCTTTATGACATACGGAAACTGCTCTTAGACATTGCAAATGAAACAGCGTATACGATGGATCCCATGGAGGTAGTGCTGGAACATGCGATACACAGCAGAAACCCGTATCTGAATGAGATCTGCAAGGAGATGGGTGAGGGATTACAGAAGAAGGAAAGAGGATGCGGACAGGAACTCTGGCAGGAGCGGATCGAAGCGTGGCAGAAAAGGCTGGGGCTCTCTTTGGAGGAAAAAGAAATCTTTGCAGGGGCAGGATGCGCCTTTTTCGGAAAAAGCATGGGAGAAAATGAAAAAAGCCTCGAACATTATCTGGAACGTCTGGATTATGTGATCGATCAGGTGAGGGGAGAACAAAAGGAAAAACAGAAAGTGTATCAGACCGTCAGTGTGATGTGTGGGCTGATCATCATTCTTCTGTTTTTGTAAAAGCTCCGAAAGCTGTGGAAAGGCAGGAACTTTATGAGTGTAAATTTGATTTTTAAAATTGCTGCGGTTGGGATTTTAGTGACCGTGCTGAGTCAGGTGTTAAAACACAGTGGACGGGAAGAACATGCTTTTTTGACCAGTCTGGCAGGACTTATCATCGTGCTGTTCTGGATCGTGCCTTATATTTATGAACTGTTTGAGACGATGCAGTCGCTTTTTACGTTATAGATCATATAGCAGTTACAATCTGGCAGGGAGTGAAAAAGACATGGATATCATAAAAGTGGGGATTTTAGGTGTCGCAGCGGTTTTGATGGCAATTCCGCTGCGCAAAGAGAAGCAGGAATACAGTATGTTTTTAAGCATGGCAGTCTGTATCTGCATTTTTATTTATATTATCACAAAGGTTCAGATCGTGTTGGAATTTGTGGGGAAGTTAGAGGGGATGATCGCCATTGACAGTGCTTATATTGGTCTGGTGATCAAAATGGTGGGCATTACCTACGCGGCAGAATTTGCAGTAAATGTGTGCAAAGATGCCGGCTATGGAGCAATCGCAGGACAGATTGAAAACTTTGCCAAAATGTCGATCCTTGTGGTGAGTCTCCCGGTACTGATGGCATTTATTGATACGATAGGGAGCCTTTTATGAGAAAAGTGAGATGGCAGTGGAAGATCATACTGTTTCTGATGTTCGCAGGGCTCTTTTGTCCGGTGAAGGTTCATGCAGAAGAGACAGGTAGTTATCTGAGTGAACTTTCGGATGAGATGGACTATGGAAAATTGGATACATTTTTAGAAAACTATGGCGTGGAGCAGGTTTCTTTTTCCGGTCTGGTGGAAGAATTGATGCAGGATGGGGTGAGCACAGCGTGGGGAGAACATGTGTTTTCTGCGATAAAAACATCACTCGTTGGGGAGATAGCAGCTAACCGGAAGATGCTTTTGGAAATTGTACTGCTGGCGTTCTGTTTTTCGGTTCTGAAAAACTTTGCGGGTGCATTTCATGCGTCGTATATCTCGGAACTATGTTTTCTGCTGGTGTATTGTGTCATGGCAGTCATGCTTTTGCAGACATTTCTTCTCTTTCAGGAGGTCGTGTCGAAGTCGCTGGAAAGCTGTGTGGAATTTATGAAAGTCATGGTGCCGACGTTTTGTCTCAGCATGATGTTTGCCTCAAATGTGAGCAGTGCTGCGGGATTTTACCAGACCGCATTTCTGGTGATCTATCTGGTGGAGTGGCTGTTTTTAAATCTGCTGATGCCTCTGATCCATATTTATGTGCTGTTGGAAATGTTCGGTCATTTTGTGCCGGAGGAGCGCTTTTCAAATCTGACGGAACTGTTTTCTGAGGTGATCAGCTGGGGGATAAAAATCGCAGGAGTGCTCGTATTGGGGCTGAATGTAGTACAGAACCTGATTGGCCCGGCAAAAGACCGGATGGGGCATGGGATTTTTGCAAAAACGGCTTCTGTGATCCCGGGGCTTGGAAATGCGGTGGGCAGCGTGACCGAGCTGCTCCTAGGCGCAGGGATCGTCATGAAAAGCTGTGTGGGGACAGCGGGACTTGTGGTGCTTGTCCTGATCAGTCTTGTTCCCCTGCTCAAGGCGCTGTGCCTTGCATTCTTTTACAAACTGGCAGCGGCAGTGACTGAGCCCGTGTCGGATAAGCGGATCTCCGGCTGCTTAAAAGGTCTGGCAAACGGAGGTATGCTCTATGTAAAACTGCTGGGGTACAGTGTGCTGTTGTTTTTTGTGACGATCGCACTGACGGCGGCAGCGTCGGGATTTATTTATTGAGGATAATAGGAAGGAGCCGATGAACGGGATTTTTAGTTATCTGAAAAGCTATGTCATTCTTTTTCTTGTGCTCACGATACTGCTTGAGATGGTTCCGAAGGCGGGCATGCAGAAGTATATCCGTTTTTTTTCGCAGATGATCCTTGTCTTTGGACTGCTCTATCCGGTTTTGGGATGGATGGGAGAGAGTGACGCTTTTCTGGAAAAAATTGAATATCAGTCTTTTTTACAGAAGATGGAGGAGGTTCAGTCAGATGCAGAAAAAATCGCTTATCTGGACAATGATCACTATGTGAAAAAGTATGAGGATGCCATTGCGCTTGATGTTACACAGATGGCGCAGGAAGAAAATTTTGCAGTGAAGGAGATCGCAGTGGAGATGACAGAAAATTATGAGATCAAATGTATCCGCATGACGCTGACTAATCCGGTAAAGGAAGGGATTGTGATCGGAAAAGTCGTGCTGGAGGATGGACAGAAAAAACAGGCTTCTGAGGATGGCGCATATAAAAAATTAAAAGAAAAGCTGGTGAGTTATTATCAATTATCGGAAGAACAGTTGGATATCCTGTATGAATAGACTGCGGCAGCTCAAAAAAAGTGACTGGATCGCAATTGCACTTACAGGTGTGCTGATCCTGATCATTGCAATGCCGTTATCACCAAAGCAGTCAGATAGTGAAAGTACGGCGGAGCAGGAGACAGCTGCAGCGGTTCTGGATTCCGGGAGCACGCAGGGCAGCCAGAATGTATATGCGGATGCGATGGAAAAGAGGCTGAAGCATGTGCTTGGGCAGATGGAGGGGGTAGGAGAGACAGAGGTGATGATCACACTGTCAGATTCCGGTGAAACGATCGTGGAAAAAGATCAGAAAGAACAGACGAACCATATCGGGGAAAGTGATGCCGGTGGAGGAACCCGTACAACGACGGAGCAGGAGACGGAGGAGACAACGGTGTATGTGGAAAACGGCAGTGAAAAGCAGCCTTATGTGACAAAAGAAGTGCTTCCCAAAGTAGAGGGCGTTCTGGTGGTGGCAGAGGGCGGGGATGATCCCAGGGTGATTTCTGATATTTCCGATACAGTAATGGCATTATTCCGGGTGGAAGCACATAAAATAAAAGTAGTGAAGATGAGTAGTTCCAGAGGGTAAATAAGGAGGAATCACATGAAGAAAATATTTCGAAAAAATCAGCTGGTGATCACGGCACTGGCGCTTATGATCGCTGTTGCAGGGTATTTCAGTTACATGAATAACAATATGGATGACGGAAAACTTCAGACAGCGGCGGAGGCGGCAAACGCAGAGGTGAGTGCAGGGGAACTGGAAGAGGATTACGACATTTCGGATGAAGATGTTTTGCAGAATGAGATTTTTACGGCGGAGGAACCGGACGGGACGGAGACAGCGGCAGTAACGGATGGAAGCGCAGAGACAGCGGCGGGCACGGAGGGAGAACCTGCAGCGGAAGGAACAGGGCAGACAGTGGCAGATGGAACAGCAGGGGCAGAGGAAGTCGTCAATCCGGGAGAGGCGGTGCTCACCAGTACGACCGTTGCCAATATCGACTATGCTTCGGAAATGAAATTAAACCGTGAACAGATCCGCTCAAAAAATAAGGAGACTCTGCTGGAGATTGTAAACAATAATGCGATTTCCGATGAATTAAAACAGGATGCGATCAATAAAATGATCGCGATGACGGATATCGCGGAGCGCGAGAATGCGGCAGAAATGCTTTTGGAGGCAAAAGGATTCACAGATGTGGTGGTAAGTATCACCGAGGACAGCTGTGATGTTGTCTTAAATATGGGAGAAGTGACGGATGCAAAGCGCGCACAGGTGGAGGATATTGTGAAACGCAAAACAAATGTTTCCGCGGAAAATGTGATCATTACGCCAATTGTAGTAGGCGAGGTGGACACGGAATAATATCAGATTTTCCTTGATTTTCTTCGGCTATCGTTATATCCTTATAAGGCGGCAGTCTGCAAAGCAGGCTGTGCGGTGTTACAATGAGACATGACAGCGGTCTCTTGGGACTTTATTTACACATTACAGGTTCTTTTTGAGAACCGCTGTGCTTTTATATTTGGAGGATATATTTTGGCTGATTTAAGAAAAGAAATAGAAAAAAGACGTACCTTTGCGATCATTTCCCACCCGGATGCAGGTAAGACGACATTGACAGAGAAGTTCCTGCTTTACGGAGGTGCGATCAATCTTGCCGGATCTGTAAAGGGAAAGGCAACTGCCCGCCATGCGGTTTCCGACTGGATGGAGATTGAGAAGGAGAGAGGTATTTCCGTCACTTCCTCTGTATTGCAGTTTAATTATGGCGGTTACTGTATCAATATTCTGGATACGCCGGGACATCAGGATTTCTCGGAGGATACCTACCGTACTTTGATGGCAGCAGATTCCGCCGTCATGGTCATCGATGGATCAAAGGGTGTTGAGGCGCAGACAAGAAAACTGTTTAAGGTCTGTGTGATGCGCCATATCCCTATTTTTACGTTTATCAACAAAATGGACCGCGATGCGAACGACACGTTTGATCTGTTGGATGAGATCGAAAAAGAGCTTGGGATCGCAACCTGCCCGATCAACTGGCCGATCGGTTCCGGAAAAGGATTTAAAGGTGTTTATGACCGCAATACAAAAGAGGTTATGACGTTCTCTGATACGTTAAAAGGAACAAAAGAGGGAACGGAGAGACACATTCACATTGATGATCCGGCGCTTGTAGATGAAATCGGTGAGGCAGCAAAAGAAAAGCTGTTAGAGGAAATCGAGCTGCTTGACGGAGCAAGTGCAGAGTTTGATATGGATCTGGTGTCAAAAGGTGAGTTGTCCCCTGTATTTTTTGGTTCCGCGTTAACAAACTTTGGTGTGGAGACATTTTTACAGCACTTTTTGAAAATGACGTACTCTCCGCTTCCGAGAAAAGCAGATATCGGGGAGATCGATCCGTTTCAGGAAGATTTCTCTGCGTTTGTGTTCAAGATTCAGGCGAATATGAACAAAGCGCACCGTGACCGTATCGCGTTTATGCGTATCTGTTCCGGAAAATTTGAGGCGGGCATGGAAGTTACCCACGTACAGGGTGGCAATAAAAAGATCAAGCTTTCCCAGCCACAGCAGATGATGGCGCAGGAGCGCCACATCGTGGATGAGGCTTATGCCGGAGATATTATCGGTGTGTTTGATCCTGGTATTTTCTCCATCGGTGATACCTTGACAACAGCAAAACCTTTCAAGTTTGAGGGAATCCCAACCTTTGCACCGGAACATTTTGCGCGAGTGCGTCAGGTGGATACCATGAAGCGTAAGCAGTTCATGAAGGGAATGCAGCAGATCGCACAGGAAGGTGCAATCCAGATTTTCCAGGAATATAACATGGGTATGGAGGAAGTCATCGTCGGCGTTGTCGGTGTGCTTCAGTTTGATGTTTTAAAATATCGTCTGGAGAATGAATATAACGTTGAGATCCGTATGGACAACCTTCCGTATGAGCATATCCGTTGGATTGAAAATGAGGATATCAATATGGATAAGATCGTCGGAACCTCCGACATGAAGAAAATCCAGGATCTCAAAGGACGTCCATTATTACTGTTTGTCAATTCATGGAGTGTCGGCATGGTACTTGACCGAAATGAAGGACTTGTATTGTCAGAGTTCGGACGCGAATAAATTCACTGTTATCAGATAGCTGCGAAACTCTTCATAATCTTCTTTAAATTGTTCAAAATTAACAAAAACATTCAAGACACGCTCTCGCTACGTGTCGCTCGCAGCGGTACTAAGAAGCCAGGCACAACTTACCGTTGTACCAGCCTTCTAAGTACCAATCGAACTTGTTCGATTTTGGCTCACCCAGTGTCTTTCATGTCTTTTGTCAATTTTTCACAATTCAATTTAGGTTTTTATGAGTTTCGAATTGTCTGATAACTATTAAAAACAAGGAGAGAAAGATGGCAGTTGTAACGATTACAAAGGATAATTTTGAGGCAGAAGTATTGGGATGTAAGATCCCGGTTGTGCTTGACTTCTGGGCAGAATGGTGTGAACCATGTAAAATGCAGTCTACGGTTATAGAAGAGCTTGCCGCAGAGTTGGATGGAAAAGTAAAATTCGGTAAGGTGAATGTGGACGAAGAGGCTTCTCTGGCACTGAATTATCAGATCATGAGTATCCCGACATTGGTTGTGATGCATTATGGTCTGTTTCAGGGAAAAGCAATCGGCGTGCAGGGCAAAGATGCGATCCGTGAAATGCTTCAGGGTGTTTTGTAAAACACCTTGACAAATTTCTATCTATCAGTTACAGTCAATCTTGCAGATAGCAGAATCTTTTTTTATCAAATAAAATGTTACAAGAGTAATTATTTCAGCCAGATCGGCATGAAATCCCGGCAAAAAATAGAAAGTGATGGTTTAAATAGGGGGAAAACTGTCTTAAAAGGATGAACAGGGACAGAATTGTTTCATGTTCGTAGTTGACATTTAGGGCAAAGTATAATACTATAAGAACAAGAAAACGAACATAAGTTCGTATTGGAGGAAAGAAAATGGCAAGAGAAGATAAATTGAAAGCGTTAGATGCTGCAATTTCACAGATTGAGAAACAGTATGGTAAGGGATCTATTATGAAGCTGGGTGATAATTCAGCACATATGAATGTTGAGACAATTCCAACCGGATCTTTGAGTCTTGATATTGCACTTGGTCTTGGAGGACTTCCAAAGGGAAGAATTATTGAGATCTATGGTCCGGAATCCAGTGGTAAGACAACGGTTGCCCTGCATGCGGTTGCCGAGGTACAGAAAAGGGGCGGAATCGCAGGATTTATTGATGCGGAGCATGCACTTGATCCGGCTTATGCCAAGAATATCGGTGTGAATATTGATGAGTTGTATATTTCACAGCCGGACTGTGGAGAGCAGGCGCTTGAGATCACAGAGACGATGGTTCGCTCCGGGGCAGTGGATATCGTGATTGTTGACTCTGTTGCAGCACTTGTTCCGAAAGCAGAGATTGATGGAGATATGGGAGATTCCCATGTGGGACTTCAGGCAAGACTTATGAGCCAGGCTCTCCGTAAATTAACTGCAGTCATCAGCAAGTCGAACTGTATTGTTATTTTTATTAACCAGCTGCGTGAAAAAGTTGGTGTGATGTTCGGTAATCCAGAAACAACAACCGGCGGACGTGCATTGAAATTCTACTCATCTGTGCGTATGGATGTCCGTAGAATTGAATCTCTGAAACAGGCAGGAGAGGTTGTCGGTAACCGTACCCGTGTGAAGATCGTAAAGAATAAAGTGGCACCTCCATTCAAAGAGGCTGAGTTTGACATTATGTTTGGTAAGGGAATTTCCAAAGAGGGAGATATTTTAGACCTTGCTGCAGACTGTGGCATTATTGTGAAGTCCGGTGCATGGTATGCCTATAACGGAGATAAGATTGGTCAGGGACGTGAGAATGCGAAAACTTATCTGAGAGAGAATCCACTCGTATGTGAAGAGGTTGAGGCAAAAGTCAGAGAAAAATTCCAGTTAGATGGTACTGCAGAAGAGACGGATGCTGAGGGAGAGCCAGAAGTATTAGAGGATGAGGAATAAAAATGAGTCTTCAGGTCATGTCGGTCGTACCTCTTGAGAAGGGAAAAGCAAGAATCCGGTTTGATGATGGGACAGAAGTTGTTCTTTATAAAGGAGAGATTCGAAAGCTTGGGATAGAGGAGGGCTGTGTTGTCACAGAGGCTGTCTATGATAAGATTCTGAATGAAATCCTTGGAAAGCGTGCAATCAAGAGGGCAATGCATCTGTTGGAAAAGCAGGACCGGACAGAGCGTCAGCTTTATGACAAACTGAAACAGAACGGATATCCGGAAAGTTGTATTGAATCCGCAATTGCCTATGTAAAAAGTTATCATTATATCGACGATTTTCGTTATGCTTCTACCTACATCCGTTATCATCAGGAGATGAAAAGTAGACAAAAACTTAAGATGGAACTGATGGCAAAAGGGATTGGAAGAGATCTGGTTGATGCAGCATTAGAAGAAGAGTATGTTTCGGATGATCAGAAGAAGATTGCAGAGTTACTGCAGAAGCGGCATTATTCTTTTGAGGATGCAGATGTCAGCGAACAGCGGAAGAATTATCAGTTTTTACTCCGCAGGGGATTCAAAAGCAGTGATATCCTTCATGTCATGAAGCAGGAACGGCAGTAGGAGCAGGCCGGAGAGAAAAATTTTGTTTCAGAGAAAATCTGACAAATTTGTACAATATGTTGTATTCTTATTTTTGAGTCATTCAATATTATGCATATTGAACAGTAATTGACTTGACATAAGTATGAAAATAGAATAAAATTAATCTGTTGTTAATTATGACAGAAAATTAATCTAATTATATGTTATATGTACAATGAAAATTTCATAAAGGAGGTGCTCCTGTGCTGCAGATAGTGATCGCTGTTGTTATAACACTTATCGTTACTGCGGTTCTGACATACTTTATCACAACTGCTTACCACAAGAACGTAGCAAATGCTAAGATTGGTAATGCGGAAGATAGAGCACGTGAGATTATCGATGAAGCGGTAAAGACAGCAGAAACCAAAAAACGTGAAGCAATGCTCGAAGCAAAGGAAGAGTCCATCAGAGTCAAAAATGATCTGGACAAAGAAGTAAAAGAGCGCAGAGCAGAGATTCAACGTAGTGAACGCAGAGTCGTACAGAAGGAAGAAAACTTAGACAAGAAGTTGGAATCCATCGAGAGACGCGAAGCCGGTTTTGCTGCAAAAGAAGAAGAAATCAACAAGCAGAAAGCTCAGATTGCAAAGCTCAATGAAGAGCGTTTACAGGAACTGGAAAGAATCTCTGGATTAACCTCCGAACAAGCAAAGGAATATCTCTTAAAAACCGTTGAAGAAGATGTTAAACTTGATACCGCAAAATTAATCAAAGAAATGGAAAACAAGGCAAAGGAAGAAGCTGATAAGAAGGCCAAAGATTATGTGGTAACTGCCATTCAGAAATGTGCAGCAGACCATGTGGCAGAGACAACAATTTCTGTTGTACAGCTTCCGAATGACGAGATGAAAGGTAGAATCATCGGACGAGAGGGACGTAATATTCGTACGTTAGAGACGATGACAGGTGTGGATTTAATTATTGATGATACACCGGAAGCAGTTATTTTGTCTGGATTTGATCCAATCAGAAGAGAAGTTGCCCGCATTGCTTTGGAAAAATTGATTGTAGATGGACGTATTCATCCGGCTAGAATCGAAGAAATGGTAGAAAAGGCACAAAAAGAAGTTGAAACAATGATCCGTGAGGAAGGTGAAGCAGCAACATTAGAAGTTGGTGTTCACGGAATTCATCCGGAACTCGTTCGCTTACTCGGCAGAATGAAGTTCAGGACAAGTTACGGACAGAATGCATTAAAGCATTCTATTGAAGTAGCACAGCTTTCCGGATTATTGGCAGCGGAAATTGGTGTAGACGTAAGAACTGCGAAACGTGCAGGTCTTTTACATGATATTGGTAAATCTGTGGATCATGATATGGAAGGATCTCATATTCAGATTGGTGTTGATTTATGTAGAAAATACAAAGAATCACCAATTATCATCAATGCAGTTGAGGCTCATCATGGTGATGTAGAACCTGAGTCCCTGATTGCTTGTATCGTACAGGCTGCTGATACGATCAGTGCGGCAAGACCTGGTGCAAGAAGAGAGACACTTGATACTTATACCAACAGATTAAAACAATTAGAAGATATTTCAAACGGATTTAAGGGAGTAGAAAAATCATTTGCTATTCAGGCAGGTAGAGAGATTCGAATTATGGTAGTTCCAGAACAGATCAGCGATGCTGACATGGTATTATTGGCACGCAATATTGCAAAACAGATTGAGTCTGAATTGGAATACCCTGGACAGATTAAAGTAAATGTGATTCGCGAGTCACGTGTAACGGATTTTGCGAAATAGCTTGACAAAGAGAGCATAAAAGAAGATTTGAAGAGGATGGATCCTGTTTCGAATCTTCTTTTTTATATGAAAAAGCGTTCGATTGTTATAGAATAATCCTAGAACCAGAAGAGGCAGGAGGAAAGAAAGATGAGTGAACATGCAATAAGAATTAAACGGGAATTGGTGATGAAAGGCACTATTCTTGATGTGTACAAAGATACAATGGAACTTCCAAATGGCAAAACAGAAGAATGGGATTTTGTCTCACATAGAAAGGGAGCTGCGGCAGTTGTTGCAGTGCGTGAGGATGGAAAACTGCTAATGGTGAGACAGTACCGGAATGCTTTAGAGCGTATGACGTTAGAGATTCCTGCCGGAGCGAGAGACAGTGTGACAGAAGATACCAAAGTGTGTGCTGCAAGGGAACTCGAAGAGGAGACCGGATACCGGAGTGAGAATCTGTCATTTTTGCTTTCACTTCGAACGACGGTTGCATTTTGTGATGAATTTATCGATGTGTACCTTGCAAGAGATTTAGTGAAGAGTACACAGCATCTGGACGAGGGAGAAGCGATAGACGTGGAAGCACATGATGTAGACGAATTGTGTGAAATGATCTATGCAGGTAAAATACAGGATTCCAAGACGGTTTCTGCAATCCTCGCCTATAAGAATTTGCTGAATAAGGATTCCGGAAAAGCATAGATTATTAGTAAGATTGATTTTTGGTAGAAAATTGTGATTCAAAAAAATAAGATCATCTATGCATTATGTTTCCTTGCCGGAATATTGCTTGTCAATCTTATGGGAAGCGGTTTGTTGAACACCTATGGTGTGACTTCCTTCTGGGATCAGTCAGCTGTCACTTTCTGGAGCATGTCCTATGACCAGTATTTCTGGTATATTTTTTTCATGCGGATGAAAGGACTGATTGTGATCCTGCTGCTTGGCACAGTATTTGGCAGGAGGATCGTGACAAGGGTTTTTCTGGCACTGTTTCTGTTCCTGACAGGAATATTTATCACAATGTCAGTGATAGAACAGGGACTGTCTGGAATCGCAGCAGTTTTACTGGCAATGCTTCCGCAGTGGATTTTCTATTTACTGGCGTTCACCGTGTATGAGAGAGGAAGAGAAAGAAAAGTAATATTTGTCTGTGCTTTGCTCGTTGTGCTGGGGTGTCTTGCAGAGGGGTATATTTCACCGTTTTTCCTGAAAAAAGTACTATGACAGCGAAAATGGGGCAGATTATGTAATATGTATGTAAAAAAATTGTAATGAATAATTACAACATATGGTAAGACAGAAATTACAAAAAACGACATGTTGTATATGGACAAAAAGAAACAAAAAAACAGGCAAAAATACTGATTGCATTTTGATTTCTGAATCATTATAATAGGGAATATACCTCGAAAATGAGGTATTTTTTCGGCTTGAAAGAGTTTACATTGAGAGAAAAGAATCGGGGCAGGTAATGAGCATGAATCAGGATATACATAATTTTATCCAATATCTTCATCAGGAAAAACAAACTTCAGAGAATACAGAAGTATCTTATGAGCGAGACTTAAAGAAGATGATTTTGTATTTAACAACACATGGAGTGGATAGAATTGACGCTGTTACCCCAGAAGTTCTGAATTCTTATGTGATAGAGTTAGAACAGTCAGGATTAAAGCCTGCAACAGTATCCAGAAGTGTTGCGTCCATGAAAGCATTCTTTCACTATGAAGAGTTAGAACAAAGGACAAGCGCAGATCCAGCTTTTGAACTGAAAGCTCCAAAGGTGGAGAAGAAAGCCCCAACTATTCTGACAACAGAGCAAACAAACCGCCTGTTAGCCCAGCCGAAGGATAATTCGGCGAAAGGTCTGCGTGATAAAGCAATGCTTGAATTGTTGTATGCAACAGGAATCCGTGTTTCTGAATTGATCTCTTTGAAATTAACAGATGTGAATTTTGATACCGGGTATATTACATGTGTAGATTCACACAAGGAGCGTATGATTCCAATGACTCCGGTGGCAAAGGACGCACTTGTCAGATATATCAAGGATGGACGTCCACAGTTGGTGAAGGATGAGAATTCCATCTGGTTGTTTACCAATTGTTCCGGGGATGCGATGAGCCGTCAGGGATTCTGGAAGCTGATCAAGTCCTATGGAAAGCGGGCAGGAATAGAGTCCGAGATCACTCCGCATATGCTGCGACATTCTTTTGCTGCACATCTTGTGTGCAGCGGGGCAGACTTAAAGAGCGTGCAGGAGATATTAGGACATTCCGATATTTCAACAACACAGATGTATGCACATATGAATCAGACTGCAAATGTATAAATAGGTACCGTGTAGTCTGCAGATATACACATAACATAATAATAAATAGAGTGTTCAGGATAAAATCCTATTGGGATTTATTTGCATATCAGTCGAGCAGATTTCGTACATCTTTCAGGGAACAGCCCTGTTTGAAAGCAATTGCTTTTAAATCTTCAAATTCCGGTTTTTCATGGTTTACATGATAACCGGAACTTTTTTTTATGCGGATTTTTCCGTAAGGAGTTTCTTTTGTCTCAAACGTGGAGACGAGTTTCACACGTTCGTAAACAGCATAACGGATGCCGCGGGTGGTTGTGTGCTGAAAGAAAAGGTTTGTGAAATTTTCTTTTTCAGACAGCGGACAGAGGCAGGTCAGGATAATCCCTGGTCTGCCTTTTTTCATCTGGATCGGGATCGTATATACATCGAGTGCGCCGGCGTTTAAAAGGGTTTCCGCAGCAAAGCTTATATCTTCGCCTGTCATATCATCCAGATTGCAGGAAATACTTAAAATTTTATCATCATAACCATTCGCCTGAACATCACCGAGAAATGTCCGGACACAGTTGGCGGTTTCAAAGTCTTTTTGTCCCATGCCGTAGCCGATATGTTCTAAAGTCATAACAGGCATTTCTTCAAAACTTTCCACATAATGACGAAGGATAGCAGCACCGGTTGGCGTCAGAAGTTCGCCTTTGATGGAACCGGTATAAAAAGGGATTCCTTTTAAAAGTTCCGCAGTCGCAGGAGCCGGAACCGGGAGGATGCCGTGGGCGCATTTTACAAATCCGCTTCCGACATGGAGCGGCGACGCAAATACTTTTTCCGGTGCGATCAGGTGCATGAGAAATGCGCAGCCACAGACATCAGCCAGCGCATCCAAAGTTCCAACCTCATGAAAATGAATCTGTTCTAATGTGGTGTTGTGTACGGCAGATTCTGCTTCTCCGATCAGGCGATAGATAGCAGCGGCATCTGCTTTTACCTGGGCAGGAAGCTGTAAGTGTTCGATCTGTGCGAGGACAGACTGGTAACTGTGATGCGTGTGCGCATGGGAAGATTCATCATGATGATGTTCCGCTGTCTCATGCTCGTTCGTGTGTACATGTTCTGCTTCTGTGTGATCATGGGTATGTGTATGTACATGTTCATGTACATGCACGCCTTCCTCTTCTCCGTTTATCATAACATGCATATGTGTGCCGGAAATGCCGCACTTTTTTGATTCCTCCGCAGAAATCTGAATTCCATATTCCGAGAAAGCCTGATTCATCGTCTGCAAAAATAATTCTTTCTGGTCGCATATTTCATAAAGGGCAGCCATGAGCATGTCTCCGGCAGCACCCATCTTACATTCAAAATATAATGTTTTCATAGATAAAATTCCTTTCTGATAGTAAAAACAAAGGTCAGAATCCGGTTACCTGTTATGTAAAAAGAGGTAACGGAATATGCCTGACTTATTTTATTTTAATCGACATTTTCATAGTATGCAAGCAGGGATTCCTGTTGGTACATTTCTACAAAAAATGGAAACTATTTTTGTGAAAGTAGTTTCTTGTGAGGAAAAAAGGAACATGCTACAATAATGGAAACGAAAAAAAGAAAAACAGTTTCCAAGCAGAGAACATGGATAAAATGATGCAGACAAATGAAAGAGCAAAAGTAAGAAACAGAATACAGGCGAAAAGGGGAGAGGACATGGAGTTACGGGAAACCATTTTAGAGGGGACGATTCAGGCATTTAATAAAAAGGGATTGAAGTTTACGATGGATGACATCGCTTCCCTGCTTGGAATGAGTAAGAAAACGATTTATACCGTGTTTCAGGATAAGAATACGCTGGTGTCAGAGATGGTGGATTACTGTTTTGATTCCATCAAAGAGAGCGAGCAGGAAGTGATCTCGGATACTTCGCTCGATACGGTTGGAAAAATCCGGGCGGTTTTGGGAGTACTCCCGGAGAGTTATAAAGACATTGATTTCCGCCAGCTTTATTTATTGAAAGACAAATATCCGAAAATTTATAAAAAAGTAGAACAACGGTTAGAGACAGGCTGGGAGACAACGATCGCCCTGATCCAGCAGGGGATTCATGAGGGCACGGTGCGGCCGATTCAGATCCCAATTTTAAAAACCATGATGGAGGCAACGCTTGAGCAGTTTTTCCAGAGAGATATTCTGATCACAAATCAGATTTCCTACAACGAGGCGTTAGAGGAAGTGGTCAATATACTGGTGGATGGAATTACAAGGTAAAAGATAGCAGCGAGTTCGTTGCACAGAAGAACAGAGAGGGTGAGGATGATGTCAAAACGTATTTATTTGAATAATGACTGGAAGTTTGCAGAACAGTTTGAGGCTTCTATGACAGAGGCAGCTTATGATGACAGTACAATGCAGAATGTCAGGCTTCCACATACCTGTAAGGAAACGCCGCTTCACTATTTTGATGAACACTGCTATCAGATGATCAGCGGTTATCGAAGAGTCATCGAGGCAGAGAAAGCGTGGGAAGGAAAAAAGATATTACTGACAATCGATGGTGCCGCCCATGACAGCGAAGTATTTTTAAATGGGGAGAAAGTGGGAGAACATCACTGTGGATACACAGCTTTTACGATGGATATCAGCGGAGTACTCCGCTATGGAGAAAAAAATATCCTTGTCGTGAAAGTAGACAGCAGGGAGGACTTGAATATTCCACCGTTTGGTTATGTGATCGACTATATGACATACGGCGGCATTTACCGGGATGTCTATCTGGATATTAAAAATAAAGACTACATCGAAGATATTTTTATCAGGACAGACATTGGACAAATGGATGACCAGAATGCGGAACTCATCTCTGAGGTGACGGTGCAAAGAACGCAGGAGGGATTGTTTTTAAAACAGAGTCTTAAAAATAAAAAGACAGGAGAGTATCAGCCATTAGGGGAGAGTGAAATCTCCGGCACTTCCATGCAGCTTTCCTATCTGGTAGAAAATGTGATTCTGTGGGAGCTGGAACATCCGGAACTTTATGAAGTTAAGACAGAATTAATCTGTGATGGAACCTTAATGGATGAGAGGATAGACCGAATCGGATTCCGAAGGGCAGAATTCAAAAAAGACGGATTCTATCTGAACGGCAAAAAAATAAAACTGAGAGGTTTAAACCGTCACCAGAGTTATCCGTATGTGGGATATGCGATGCCAAAATCTATGCAGCAGCTGGATGCGGATATTTTAAAGAGGGAGCTGGGTGTGAATGCAGTGCGCACCTCCCACTATCCACAGTCCCATTATTTTATAGAGCGGTGTGACGAAATAGGACTTCTTGTTTTCACAGAAATTCCAGGGTGGCAGCATATCGGTGACGCTGCATGGAAAGATCAGGCGGTGGAAAATGTCAGGGATATGGTAAAACAGTACCGGAATCACACGTCGATCATCCTCTGGGGCGTGCGCATTAATGAATCGCAGGATGATGAGGCATTTTACAGAAGGACGAATGCGGCAGCACATGAGTTCGATGATTCGAGACCGACAGGCGGTGTGCGTGCGAACAGGAAAAGCAGTCTACTGGAAGATGTGTATACCTACAATGATTTTGTGCATGATGGAAAGGCAAAGGGATGTGAGCCGAAAAAGAATGTGACATCAGATATGGAAAAACCATACCTCATCAGTGAATACAATGGGCATATGTATCCGACGAAGGCATTTGACTGGGAAGAACACCGGACAGAGCATGCGCTCCGCCATGCAAATGTTTTGGATGCGGTGGCAGCCGAGGAGGACATTGCAGGATGCTTTGGCTGGTGCATGTTTGATTACAACACTCACAAGGATTTCGGAAGTGGTGATCGCATCTGTTATCACGGAGTCATGGATATGTTCCGCAATCCGAAACTGGCAGCGGCGGTCTATGCTTGTCAGCAGGAGAAAGAGCCGGTGCTGGAATTAAGTTCTTCCATGGATATTGGGGAACATCCGGGATGTAACCGCGGGGAAACCTATATTTTTACGAATGCGGATAAGGTGCGGATGTATAAAAATGATCGGTTCATTAAGGAGTACAGTGCCGCAGATTCTCCGTACACACATCTGAAACACGGTCCGATTCTTATCGATGATTTTATCGGAGATGCCCTGCAGGAAGAACATATGAAACCGGGACAGGAAGCCGGTGTGAAAAAAGCTTTGAATGCGTTTACCAGGTTTGGGTTCGCAAAGCTTCCAAAGTCCATTTATGCGACGGGAATATGGCTGATTCTTCGCTATCATATGAATATGGAAGAGGCAGTCCGGTTGTATAACAAATACATTGGCGACTGGGGTGGCACCTCCACAACGTATCGTTTTGAGGCGGTGATGGTGGATGTATCTACAAGGCAGGAGCGGGTGGTGAAAACAATCATCAAAGAACCGATGACAGAGCGGAAGATTTCAGCAGTGGCGGATCATGAGAATCTGATCGACGCAGAGAGTTATGATGTGGCTGAGGTTCGGATTCAGGCACAGGATGAACACGGCAATATCCTTCCATTTTACAATGAACCACTTACCTTTGAGACAGAGGGACCGATTGAAATCATCGGACCAAAGACGGTGGCTTTGCAGGGAGGAATGGGTGGCGCTTATGTGAAGAGCAAAAGGCTTCAGCCAGGAGAAAAGCAGAATGCGGCACTTATCATACGGGATTGTGACACGGAGATAAAAATCGGTTTTACGGTTCAAAGTGAGAGAAATATTTAAAGTTTGGAGAGAATGAAAACATGACAGACAGATCAAGCGTGATTTTTGGAAATAAAATGCCGGACAAGGTTTATAAAAAGGCAGTGAAGTCCAAAAAGAAATATATAAAAAAATTTGGAGATGACTCCCGGAAAAATTATGAGGTGTCGGTCGAGAAGAACCGTTATATCGGAGATTCCCTGGGGGTTTATAATATTCTGGTTGGAAATCCGGCAGAGAATGCACATGCGGGAAAAGGTACATTTGACACAGAAAAAGGGATCATTGTCGGAAATATCCGTATGGGATTTGGACACTACCGCATTTCCATGGCGATGGCGTCTGCGGCGAAGGCGATGGGCTATACGCCTTACTGGATGGACTTAAATTCCTATGGGGAGACGACCTGCACAAAAGTGATCGGTGCACAGAATGATCTGTATTCACTCGGCTCAAGACTTTCGAAAAATCCGATTTTTAACAAACTTGTCTGGGAGCCAATGAATTATGAGGGATTTCGGGCATTGTCCTACAATGCAGCAGACCAGAAAAACGCAGAACTGATGGCTCCGGTGTACCGCAATGTGCCGAAGGATATTCCGGTGATCGGAACACATGTCTGGCCGGCGCAGGCAGCCGTACATGCCGGAATGAAATACGTGGTGAACGCGATCCCGGATAACTGGCCGATGGCACTACACTTGTCAGAGGGAAGCGTGCATACGATCCAGTGTCATAATTCCTATATGGGATACCGCATTTTAAACGGCATGAATAAAGATAAAGTAAATAAACCAATGCCATCCGACAGCCTTGTATACACAGGACATTACATTGACCATGAACTTGTGCAGGGCATCGAAGCGGACTGTGCGGCGCGTATCAAAAGAAAAGAGAATGGCGAGCCGATGCGTTTCCTTTTAACGATCGGCGGGGCTGGTGCGCAGAAGGAGATTTTTGCAGCGATCATCAAATTCCTGCTTCCGTATATTGAGAAGAAACAGGCAGCGTTATACGTCAATGTGGGCGATTACAGAAATGTCTGGGAAGCGCTGCTGGCAGAAATTCCTGAGATGAAAAACTATGCAGCAGAACATTTTGATTGTTGGGCAGATACAGAAGCATTTGCACAAAAAGCATTGGATGGGAAGGAGAAAATCGAAGGGATTCACGGATTCTGGCACAAAAATATTTTCGAGGCGGTATACTGCACGAATCTTCTCATGAGAAGCTGTGATGTCTTAGTGACAAAACCGAGCGAACTCGCATTTTATCCGGTGCCGAAACTGTTTATCCGCCGCGTGGGAAAACATGAGATGTGGGGTGCGATCCATTCTGCAGAGGTGGGAGACGGAACGTTAGAGTGCCGGGATATTCCGCACACGATCCAGATGCTGGAATTATTTTTACAGGACGATACTTTTCTTTCAGATATGTGTCAGAACATTGTAACGAATAAAAAGGCAGGTCTTTATGACGGCGCTTACAAAGTTGTGGAACTTGCAATGGGATTAAAAAATAAACAGGAATGATGAATTTTTAATGGAGAAAAAGGAGATTTTTACGATGGAAGCAAAGAGAAGTTTGAGCGGCAGAGAGAAATTTGCCTATGGAATCGGGGCAGTGGGAAAGGATATGGTCTACATGCTTTCCGCCAGCTACATTTCCATTTATTTTCTGGATGTTATGGGAATCAGCGCAGCAGCGATCGCAGTTCTTTTGATGGCAGCCCGCGTGTTTGATGCATTTAACGACCCGATCATGGGTGTGCTGGTCGCAAAGACAAAAACGAGATGGGGAAAATTCCGTCCGTGGCTGCTTGTCGGTACGGTCACAAACGCAGTTGTACTTTACCTGATGTTCACAATCCCACCGGAATTAAACGGTGCAGGGTTAGTGGCATATGCGTCTGTTACCTACATTTTGTGGGGCATGACTTACACGATGATGGATATTCCATTCTGGAGTATGATTCCGGCATTTACCGAGGCTGGAAAAGAGAGAGAGGGATTGTCTGCATTTGCACGTTCCTGCGCAGGTGTCGGCTCCGCACTGGTATCGATCGTCACGGTTATGAGTGTTGCCGCACTTGGAAAAGCATTCGGTGGAACGACAGACAATGAGATCAACCGTATCGGATACAGTAAATTTGCACTGATCATTGCGGTGTTATTTGTGATCTTCATTCTGATCACCTGTCTGTGCATCAAAGAGAAATCAACGGTCGATATGAAGAACGCTTCCATCGGTGAGATGTTTCGGGCGCTGATCCAGAATGATCAGGCAATGACAGTTGTAGTTGCAATCGTAATGATCAATACGGCCTTATATATCACCCAGCAGCTGGTTTACTTTTTTTTAAAATATGATTTCAGCCCAAGTACTTATCAGGGAGATTTTACGCTGTTTAATATGGTCGGCGGCGGATGTCAGATTGTGGCGATGATGATCTTGTTTCCGGTGCTCCGCAGATTCATGGACACGATTAAAATTTTCTATACCTGTTTTGGAATGGCAGTGACCGGATATATTTTGATCATTATTATTTCCGCAACCGGAACAAGTTCTGTCGTATGGCTGTTTATTCCGGCGGCACTGATCATGGCGGCAGTCGGTGTGTTGAATGTAATTATTACCATCTTTTTAGCAAATACGGTAGATTATGGTGAATTTAAAAATAACCGGAGAGACGAATCCGTCATTTTTTCCATGCAGACGTTTGTTGTAAAGCTCGCCTCAGGAATCGCAGGATTTATATCTTCGATGGTTTTATTTGTGTTCCATATCAGTTCAAACAAAGAAGCGGTAGTAACGGAACCGATCGCAGCATCCTCCCGCATGGGACTGCGTTTATCCATGACGATCATTCCGATCGTTGTGCTGGTGATCGGATTTATCGTATTTAAGAAACGTTATATTCTGACAGACCGGAAGTTAGCGGAGATTTCCAAAGAATTAGAGAAAAAACATCAGAATTAAAAGAGGAGAAAATCATGATTCAGACAGCTAATGATATTTTTGTGTTACATACAGAACATACAACCTATGCGTTCCGCAAATTGCCGACAGGGCAGTTGGAGCATTTATATTATGGAAGAAAAATCCATGTGTGTGAGCCTCTGGATGAAAATGCAGTCGCACCTTTGATCGAAAAACATACCTTTCAGCCGGGCAACAGCTGTGTCTACGACAGGGAACATGACGCCTACACGTTAGAGGATGTGTGTCTGGAAATGTCCTCTTATGGAAAGGGAGATATCAGGGAGCCGTTTGTGGAAATTATCTATGAAGATGGAAGTTTTTCTTCGGATTTTGTGTATGAATCGTCTGCCCGGTTTGAGGGAAGAGAGGCGAGAGATGCAGAGAATGCATTGCCAGCTTCCTATGATGAGAAAGATCAGGTGGAACATCTCTGTGTGACGTTAAAAGACAACAATTCTGCTTTGAAATTAGAACTTCATTATTATATTTATGAGGACTGTGATGTGATCACAAGAAGTGCAAAACTCATCAATGACGGTGAAAATGCGGTGCAGATCCGGCGTTTGATGAGCTGTCAGGTCGATTTCCCGACATCGGATTATGTGTTTACCTCATTTCATGGCGCGTGGGCGAGGGAAATGCGAAGATGGGATGTCCCGGTGGCAGCGGGAAAATATGTGAATGCATCTTATACCGGAACTTCCTCAAGCAGAGCGAATCCGTTTGTGATGTTAAGTGGGAGAGAGACCACGGAGGATACCGGGGATTGCTATGGATTCAATCTTGTATACAGCGGAAACCATTATGAGGCGGTCGAAGTGAACAGCTATGGAAAAACAAGGTTTGTCTCTGGAATCAATCCGCAGAATTTTTGCTGGCAGCTTCCGGCAGGGGAAAGTTTTGAGACACCGGAGGCAGTGATGGCTTATTCCAGAGCAGGATACAATGGTATGAGCCAGTGTATGCACCGTTTTGTGCGGGAACATATTGTGCGCGGTGCGTGGAAGAAAAAAGTGCGCCCGGTATTGTTGAACAGCTGGGAAGCTGCGTATTTCGATATTAATGAGAAAAAACTGCTTCAGCTCGCAAGAGCCGGAAAAGAAGCAGGGATTGAACTGTTTGTGATGGACGATGGATGGTTTGGCCACAGGGATAATGACCGGTCATCGCTAGGAGACTGGAAGGTGAATACGAAAAAGCTTCCGAACGGGTTGGCTGGTCTCTGTAAAAAAATCAACGATCTCGGTATGGATTTTGGTATCTGGGTAGAGCCGGAGATGGTGAACGTGGACAGTGAACTTTATCAGGCGCACCCGGACTGGGCGATGGATATTCCGGGCAAAAATCATTCCGAGGGAAGAAACCAGCGGCTGCTCGACCTGAGCCGGGCAGAGGTGCAGGACTATATCATTGGGCAGATGAGTGACCTGTTCTCATCTGCCAATATCGCCTATGTGAAATGGGATATGAACCGGATCGTGACCGATTATTATTCAAAGACACTTCCACCGGAGAGGCAGGGGGAGGTGGCACACCGCTATGTGCTTGGACTCTACCGGTGTATGAAGGAGTTGACAGAGCGATTCCCGGAAATTTTATTTGAGGGATGTGCAGCAGGTGGCAACCGGTTTGACCTTGGAATTTTATCGTATTTTCCACAGATCTGGGCGAGCGATGACACGGACGCACTGTGCCGTGCGGAGATTCAGACCGGATACAGTTACGGTTATCCGATGTCCGTGGTGAGCGCACATGTCTCATCGTGTCCGAATCACCAGACGCTCCGCGTGACACCGCTTGAGACAAGATTTCAGGTGGCAGCGTTTGGAGTCTGCGGATATGAATGTAATTTCTGCGATATGAAAAAGGAGGAATTTGAGGCGGTAAAAGCGCAGATCGCACTTTATAAAGAGTGGCGCAAAGTGCTGCAGACAGGTTCTTTTTACAGGGGAAGAAATTTTTCGGATCAGGGCAGCACCGGCAGTTTGTCAGGTCCGCTGACTGGAAATATTCAGGAGTGGACGTGTGTATCAGAAGACCGGGAAAAAGCGGTTGGCTTTCTGATGCAGAAACTTGTGTCGCCGAACACGCAGTTTGAATATTATCGTCCGAATGGGTTAAACCCGGAAGCCAGATATCATTTTTACAATCGTAGTTTAAAATATAATGTAAAAGAGTTCGGCGATCTTGTAAACACCGTGGCTCCGGTGCATATCAGGCAGGATTCTGTCGCACATAATCTGATCGCAAAGTTTGTCAAAATGGATGGTGAGGCAGAAGATTTCTGTGCATATGGCGATGCACTCATGTATGCCGGAGTAAAATTAAAGCAGGCATTTGGAGGCACCGGCTACAATGAACAGATAAGGCATTTCCCAGACTTTGCATCCAGGATGTACTTTATGGAGCAGATGAACGATTGATGGAGTGAAAAATTTGGAGGTGCGTTTCTTCCATGGCTTCTGTGTGTTGATAGAAATGAAATGGTAAGAGGTGCTCTGTGAAAATATTGTGAGGATTGTGTAAATTTATCCATGGTTCGTTTTAGACTTTAAGTTTATGTACATTCATAAATGGACGTCTGGCTCTCTGTGTCCGTCTACGGAAAATTCTCTGCAACTTTATTTAGCGCAAGTAAATGTCAGAATCAGCATCGTTTATTGTAGGGCAAAAATTAAAAAATACCCAGATAATTTTTGCCCTACTTCTCTGCTGATTTTCTGACATGTAACTTGCGCACAATAAAGCTGCAAAGAGAGTTTTTCGTAGACGGACACAGAGAGCCAGACGTCCATTTTTTGAATGAACATAAACAATCGAAGAAGTCTAAAACGAACCATGGATAAATAAACAATCCGAGCTGTTTTCACAGAGCACCTCTTGCCATTTCATTTTTTATTGTACGTTAAAAGCCATGGAAGAAACGCACCTCTGAATTTTTTATTCGGTCAATCGCTTTTTTGCTTCGTCGATCACATCCTGGATGAAGCCTTCTGTGTCGTTGCGGACGGTCTGCCAGTCAATGTGTTCCATGTCAGGCGAATCGAGGCCGGCGCCACGGAAGACATCCGGCAGATTTTTTTCTTTTGTGATCGTTCCGATAAAGGAAAAAGTGCCAAGCAGGTCATCGCCCTGCATGATGGAAAGGTTTTTGACATTTATTTCACAGCCGTTGCCGTCTGGCTGGGTGGTGATATAGCCGCTCGCTGTAAAATTGTCGCCCTGATTTGTCTCATAGAGACAGTCCATGTAGATAAAATTCACATGGGTGACAGACGGATTGCGGACATAGGTGAGTGTCAAGCGTTCTCCATTTGGCATTTCATAACTTAAAATACAGGTTCCGGCAGCTGTTCCGTCAATGATCATGGAGGCACCTTCTGTGATATCGGACAAATCGACCTCCATACGGCTCATCCGGCACAGGTCGGTCAGATACAGGGAAACGCGGATGTCATAGTCCGGCGTATCCATGCCTAAAAGCTCCCAGATAAAACCACCGGAACCCTCCGGGATCGTGACGAGGTATTCGTGGCTTTTTACATCATCGGAATCTGTTCTTGTTTTTCCGGTTTCCTCAATCTGAATCTGTCTGGTCAGTTCGATAATATTGGAGAAGTTGTCGTGAAACCATTCCTGATCAATATCATGTGTCAGCTCCGGTGCTTTTTTGAAATAAGTATTGCTGGTGGTCATGGCATAAGAAAGATTGTCTAACATTGGAACCATGAAATAAACGGTATTGGGATTCATATAAAAATCCATCTCGCCTACATTCAGCGTCAGAACATCCATATCGGAGATTATGGAAAGTTTCTTCTGCGCAAAAGAGCGCTCTCCGGAAATGTCCATGGAAGAGGAGTAATTAAAATTTTTGATATCGTTCATGTAGGCTTTTCCCTCAAATGAGATATCCCCATTGAAGTAATCCTGGCATAATTCCATAATGTCAATGTGGTAGGCAATATAAGCCGGATCTTTCAAGGTGTCCTGCATAAAATAAATGACAGACATAAGCATTTTGACACGCGGATTTCTGGAAATATAAGTCAAACCTCCGAGAAACAGAATAAGCAGGCATGCAAAAAATATGCCACATCTGCGAAGTCTTTTTTTCTTTTTTCTGCCCTGTTTTGTTTTGGCCTGCTCCATAAAAATGCTCCTGTTTTTATTCGTAATTGTCTATTCATTATAATATGAACGCAAAAAATTAACCACACAAAATGGATGATTTTTATAAAAATTTAATGTACAATATAAAAGACATAAATACGATTCTGACAGGAGAACCAGAAGATGATGAACGAATTTTGCAAGGGAGGAGGCTGCACAGCGAAGCTTGGACCGGGAATTTTGGACAAGGTATTAAAAATGATACCGAAAAAAGCTGACCCGAATCTGCTGGTCGGTTTTGACCATTCCGATGATGCGGCAGTGTATCAGCTTACGGACGAGCTTGCAGTGGTGCAGACGCTTGATTTCTTTCCGCCGATGGTGGAAGATCCTTATCTCTTTGGACAAATTGCAGCCACCAACGCATTGAGCGATATTTATGCGATGGGAGGAGAAGTTAAAACAGCATTAAACATTGTGTGCTTTCCAGAGAGCATGGACGCCAACATTTTAGGACAGATTTTACTTGGTGGAAATGAGAAAGTGACGGAGGCAGGCGGCGTGTTGGCAGGTGGTCATTCCATCAATGATGTGGATGTGAAGTATGGACTGTCCGTGATGGGAACGATTCACCCGAAACGTATTCTGGAAAACAATCACTGCAAGGAAGGAGATCTGCTGCTTTTGACCAAGCCGTTAGGAGTAGGGATCGTCATGACGGCATCCCGCATGAAAGCAGTGTCTGAAGAAGCCTTTGACCAGGCGGTGGAATCGATGACTACTTTGAATAAATATGCGGCAGAGATTTTTAAAAAGTACGGGATACATGCCTGCACGGACATTACCGGATTTGGATTGCTGGTACATCTTGGTGAAATGCTGGGCGAAAACTTTTCCGCAGAGGTGTGGACTTCACAGATTCCTTATATCAGGGCGTGCGAGGATTATGTGGAAGAATTTTACATCACAGCCGCAGGACAGCGCAACCGCAACCATATCGGTGTACAGGTGGCATTTGAAAATTGCAGTTTTGCGATGGAAGAGATTTTATTTGATCCGCAGACTTCCGGGGGACTTCTTGTGGCAATCCCGGAAAATGAGGCCAAAAAGGCGCTGAAGGGGATCGAAGCACTTGGACTGGACTGTGGAATAATAGGAAGAGTGACAGAGAAAAAGGAAAAGAAAATCTATGTCCTGAAATAAAGAAAGTACAGCATTAGCTGCCGATTGAAAATAATTTGTAAATAAACAGATGGAGGCATGAAACATGAATATTCAGATTGACGCAAAAGGAAAACAGTGCCCATTGCCGGTGATCGAGGCAAAAAATGCAATTTCCGGCATGACAGAGGCAGGAATCGTGGAAGTGACCGTGGACAATGAGATCGCAGTGCAAAATCTTACCAAAATGGCAGACCATAAAGGGTTAAAAGCAAAGAGCGAGAAAAAATCTGATCAGGAATATACGGTATGGATGGATGTAACGGAAGAGTTTGTGAAAAATAATATAAAGGATGGGAATGTTTCCACAACACAGTCCACAGAGGAGAATTGTCGCCCGGATATCCGGAAGAATAAGACAGTCGTTGTGCTCGGTGCAGACCATATGGGCGAGGGGGATGAAAAGCTTGGAAAAATGCTGATGAAAGGATTTGTCTATGCGCTGACGCAGCTGGAGGAACTGCCACAGACGATTTTACTTTATAATTCAGGTGCATATTTAAGCTGTGAGGGTTCTGATTCCGTCGAAGATTTAAAGAGCATGGAGGCGCAGGGCGTGGAGGTCATGACCTGTGGAACGTGTCTGAACCATTACGGGCTGACTGAAAAACTGGCGGTCGGTTCCGTGACCAATATGTATGTGATCGCGCAGACAATGATGGAGGCAGATCATATCGTAAAACCGTAAAGGACAGGGAAAATGAAAAAAAATATCATTACCGTCCGCGGCGGCGGGGATATCGCCACGGGCACAATTTATAAACTGCACCAGAGCGGTTATCCGGTTCTGGTGACTGAAATTGCGAATCCGTCCGCAATCCGGCGCCAGGTTGCTTTTTCGGAGGCGGTCTATGAGAAAAGTTACACTGTGGAAGGCGTTACATGTTATTTTGCAGAGAATCTGACGCAGGCATATGACCTCATGGAGCATGGAAAAATTGCGCTGATGATCGATCCGGTTGGAGCGGTGATCCGGGAGGTAAAACCAGCGGCAGTGGTCGACGGAATACTTGCAAAAAAAAATCTTGGGACTACAATAGATATGGCACCATTTACGGTTGCACTTGGTCCCGGATTTACGGCAGGAGTGGACGTGCATGCGGTTGTTGAGACAATGCGGGGACATAAGCTTGGCAGGATCATTTATGAGGGAGATGCGATTCCGAATACCGGGATTCCGGGTGCTATCGCAGGTGTTGCGAAAGAGCGCGTAATCCATGCAGAGTGCGCAGGTGTTTTATATGGAGAAAAAAAGATTTCCGATTACGTGCAAAAAGACGAAGTGATCGCCTACATTTATCCGGATGCACAGGCGAAGGACGCTTCCGGGCAGAGGGAAAAAGACGGTGCAGTTGCTGTGAAAGCCACTATTTCCGGGATTCTACGCGGACTCATCCGTGACGGTTATCCGGTGACAAAAGGGTTTAAAATTGCAGACATTGATCCGAGAGAATCCGAGTATGAAAACTGTTTTACAATCTCGGATAAAGCAAGATGTATTGCAGGAGGCGTGTTAGAGGCACTGCTTCATGCGGGAGTCCTTCCGGAGTGATGGAAATAACACAGACATTCAGATAAACTGACAGAGGGAAAGGCAGGAACGGCTGCAATGCTATACTTTGACAATGCCGCAACCACTTTGCAGAAACCAGAGGAGGTTGCGCAGGCGGTAAAAGAATCATTTTCTTATATAGGCAACGCAGGAAGAGGGGCGAATGAGGCTTCTCTTTTTACATCCAGATTGATTTTTCAGACACGGAAACAGATCGCAGAGCTGTTTCATATGGAAGATGGGGAACAGTCTTCTGCGGCAGAGCGTGTGGTGTTTACCATGAATGCGACCGAGAGCTTAAATATTGTGCTGAAAGGATTATTGCATCCGGGCGACCATGTGATCACTACTGAGATGGAACACAACAGTGTTCTGCGACCACTTTATGAACTTGAGGAGAAGGGCGTCAGTGTCACGATCGTTGATTGTGAGAAAAATGGAACAATTTCCTGCGAAAAAATAAAGCAGGCAATCGGTAAAAATACAAAAGCAATTGTGTGTACGCATGCTTCCAATGTGACAGGTGATGGAAATGATATCGCACAAATTGGAACTTTGTGTGAAAAATATAATCTATATTTTATTTTAGACGCCTCCCAAACGGCAGGAACTGCAGGGATCAACATGGAGCAGGATCATATTTCTGCAATCTGTTTTACCGGGCATAAAGGACTGTTTGGTCCGCAGGGAACCGGTGGGATCGCACTGGCAGATGGAGTGTGTGTAAAACCGCTTTTATCCGGTGGAAGCGGCGTACATTCATTTGAGAGAAAACATCCCATGGAGCTGCCGGCTGCTCTGGAGGCAGGAACGCTGAACGGACATGGAATCGCAGGACTCCATGCTGCTCTGGACTGGATCAAAAAGACCGGGATCGCAGCTATCCATGAGAAAGAAATGGCGTTAGCTGAACAGTTTCAGCGAGGAATTGAAACAATTCCGGGCATTCACCTCTACGGAGGTGAAAAACGGGTGGCAGCGATCGTATCGTGTAATCTGGCGGATCTTGATTCCGCTTATGTCAGTGACTGCCTTGCAGAAGATTATGGGATTGCGACAAGGGCGGGGGTACACTGTGCACCTCTGATGCACACCCATTTTGGCACAGAAAAACAGGGCATGGTACGATTTAGTTTCTCCTGTTTTAATACGACAGAAGAGGTGGAGAAAGCAGTCAGGGCGATGCAGGATATTGCAGCGGAAAACCGTGGAAAAGTGACGGCATATGTCGGAGCCGGAGGAAAGACGTCAAGTATCCGAAAGCGTGCCGAGACATTGCGCGCAGAGGGAAAAAGAGTTTTGATCCTTACGACAACTAAAATGATGGTGCCACAGGAGCAGGAGATATTTGCAGCGTATGAGCAGACCGGGCAGGAGAGCGTAATATCAGCTACAGCGTCCGTCTGGCAGGAGCGCAGGGCAGCAGAAAAGCAACTGAAAGAGCGGGTACAGTCTGTCCTTGACACATACGGCTGCTGTGTCGCAGGGAGCCTGATCCCCGGCACGGAAAAGTTTGGAATGCTGCCGGAAAAGCTGATGGAGGATCTGCTATATCTGGCAGATGAGATCCTGATCGAGGCGGACGGTTCCGCACATATGCCGGTTAAAGCTCCGGCGGAGCATGAGCCGGTTCTGTTTCCTTATATGGATGAAGTGGTCATTGTCATGGGCGCACATGCAATCGGAAAACCGCTGCAGAAAGTGTGCCACAGAGTTGACTATGCAAAAAAGATTTTAAAATGTGACGCAGACAAAATTGTGACAGCGGCAGATATCAGGGCGCTTGCGGAGCAGGGATATGCGATCCCGATTCAGAAACAATTTCCATGGATGAAAATTTCGAAAGTAACTGGAAAAGATATTAAGCTGTGTCTGACAGCTGAAAAGAAAGATAAAGTGAGGGACAAACAATGATTCGATTTAACAGTGACTACACAGAAGGATGCCATACGGCAATTTTAGAGAAGTTAGTTGAAACCAATATGGAGCAGACAGCAGGCTATGGAGAAGATGAGTATTGCGGACAGGCGAGAGAGCTGATCCGGAAGGCATGTGGGGATGAGCGTGTGGATGTGCATTTCCTGGTGGGAGGTACACAGACGAATGTCACTGTGATCTCAGCTGCATTAAAGCATTATCAGGGAGTGATCACGGCAAAAACAGGGCATATCAATGTCCATGAGACAGGCGCTCTGGAGGCATGCGGCCATAAATGCCTGTGTATTGAAACACCGGATGGAAAGCTGACGGCTGAGCAGATCGCAGCGTACACAGATGCACATTTTGCAGACGAGAGTTTTGAACATATGGTACAGCCGAAAATGGTATACATTTCCAATCCGACAGAGATCGGAACGATTTATAAAAAGGCGGAACTGGAAGCAATTTATCAGGTGTGCAAAAAGCGTGGGCTCTATCTTTTCATGGATGGGGCGAGACTTGGCTATGGACTGATGTGCAAGGAAAATGATCTGACACTTTCTGATATCACAGCCAACACAGACGTATTCTATATCGGCGGAACAAAAGTGGGAGCACTTTTTGGAGAGGCAGTTGTGATCCGCAATGAGGAACTGAAAAAGGATTTCCGTTACAATATCAAACAGCGTGGCGGTATGCTGGCGAAAGGCAGACTGCTTGGAATCCAGTTCCTGACCTTGTTTGATGAAAACCGGTATTTTGATATTTCCGCACATGCAGCACGATTAGCAGAAAAGTTAAAGGACGAATTAATAAAAATGGGAGTGAAATTCTATATTAATTCGCCGACCAACCAGCAGTTCCCAATCCTGCCGGATGCTGTGCTTGCGGAACTGAAAAAGAAATACAGTTTTGCTTATCAGGAGCGCATGGATGAGACACACAGTGCAGTCCGTTTTTGTACCTGCTGGGCAACGAAAGAGGAAAATGTGGATATGCTGCTTGCCGATATTCGTGAGCTACTTGCCTGATTGAAGGATTATACTAAAAAAAGACTGATTTATTCACAAAATTTAAATGAAAATGAATATGCAGATCAGTGAAAATAGGAGAAATGCAGCATGTCAGACAGAAAAAACATTTTACTCATCGCAACAGGCGGAACGATCGCATCAAAAAAATCAGACAACGGATTAAAACCACAGATCTCACCGGAAGAGCTGATGCAGTATATCCCGCAGGTGAAAGATATCTGTGATTTTCATGCTGTCCAGCTTATAAATCTGGACAGTTCGAACATGGAACCGAAACATTGGAAAATGATGGTGCATACCATCCGTGAAAATTATGAAAAATACGATGGCTTCGTCATCGCCCATGGCACGGACACAATGGCATACACTGCGGCGGCACTTTCCTATATGATACAGAATTCAAAAAAACCGATCGTGATCACCGGCGCACAGAAACCGATCGACCTTGAGATCACCGATGCAAAATCAAATCTGCTTGACAGTTTTTTATATGCATCCGATGAGAACTCGCAGGGGGTTCAGATCGTTTTTGATGGAAAAGTCATTGCCGGAACAAGGGCGAAGAAAGTCCGTTCAAAAAGCTACAATGCATTTTCCAGCATTGATTTTCCATGTCTCGCCATGATTCAGGATGGCAATATCATGCGTTACATTCCACCGGTTCCGTATGAAGAGGAAGTACAGTTTTATGAGGAACTGGATGAAAATGTGTATCTGATCAAGATGATCCCGGGAATCAAGCCGAGAATTCTGCGCAGTGTCTTTGAAAATTACGACTGCATTATTGTAGAAAGCTTTGGGGTGGGTGGTATCCCACGATCGATCGCAGATGATTTCTATAAGCTATGCCAGGAGTTCCCGGATCGACTTGTGGTGATGTCTACACAGGTCGCACATGAGGGCAGCGATATGACGGTCTATGAAGTGGGACACGATATGAAAAAGTATTGCCGCTTTCTCGAATCTTACGATATGACCTTGGAATCTGTCATTGCAAAAGTGATGTGGATGCTAGGCAACCGGGAAGCACTGGGCGGTGATTTAGAAGACATCTTTTATCAAAATGTGAACTATGATGTCATTTTTGGGAAAAACAGGAAGTGTTGACAGAAGTATCATCTCCCGGACAGCCCAGAGGGAAGTGATATGTTGTGAAGTATAGATGTCAGATTTCCCAAAACAGTGTTTTTAGCGGAAACCTCCATCTGTTAGTCAAATGCAAGCATTTGACTCTCGCGACATTCGCCAAGCTGACACGCCAGCGTGTCAGCTTGGCTCATTGTTCGCGGATATAACACAACATAGGCGGCTGGCTCATTTGTGGTGAATGATAGATTGCAGATGTTGTATTGGCATATGAAAAAGTTCATAGAAAATTCAGTTGATTCCGTAAAGTTCCTCGCTTATAATGATATTGAGGCAGAGAGCCTTTTGCGGAATCTTAGAAGTGTTATGCACAATACAAAAGGAGGGATGCTGACTTGAATACAGAAATAGCAAATGCTGTGAATGCAGCAGGAGATAAGGCACAATATGATACTCGTGTTAAAAGGTTACTGGCACAGAAGAGTATATTAGCACATATTCTGGTGAAAACAGTCGATGAATTTAAAGGAATGAAGCCGGAAGATGTTGTGAAATACATCGAAGGCGAACCGAGTATTAGCGTTGTTCCGGTTGAGCCGGGATTAGCAAATATGGAAAAAACAGATGCTACAGGACAGCGTATTGTAGGTCTTAATACAGAAAATGCTGAAATTAATGAAGGATTAGTCAGATTTGATATTATTTTTTATGTCCGTATGAAAAATGGACTTTCGCAGATTATTGTGAATATAGAGGCTCAGAAGGATGAGCCGACGGAATATAAAATTTTAAATCGGGCAATCTTTTATGTGAGCAGGCTGATTTCGTCACAAAAGGAAAGAGATTTTGTAAATACTAACTACGATGACATTAAGCAGGTATTCAGCATATGGATATGTATGAACATGGATGATAACAGCCTAAGCCATATCCATTTGACAAAAGATGAGATGTTAAAACCATGTAACTGGAAAGGTAATCTCGACCTGTTAAACATTGTGTTAATAGGAATCACAAATGAGATTCCGGAGCATGATGAAAAATATGAAATGCACCGGTTGATTGGAGCATTACTTTCAAGTGAACTGAAAGAACAGGAAAAATTGGATATTATAGAACATGAATATAATATTCCAATCAGTCAAGAATTTAGAGAGGATGTGAGCATTATGTGTAATCTGAGTCAGGGTATTGAAGACAAAGCAATTGCTAAAATTGTGATGAATATGTATAAAATAGGTTATACACCAAATCAGATAGCAGATGCTGTTGGTGTGAGTGTTGATGAAGTTGAAGCGATTATTAAGAAGAAAGAGCCTGCAATGGCGTAAGCTTTATTAACCAAAAAGATCTAAAAATAAGACGGCAAGTCATCAACAAGTTGTTGATGATTTGCCGTCTTTGTTTTCAAGTGAAGTCTAGAACTTTATGATAAGATTCATAATCGAAACAATTATGCCGATATATAGAAAAGAACAGGTAAACGGATTTACGATGTGATATGTACAAGGAGGACAACGGATATGTCAATGAATGTAAGCACAACCACGGCTGCTTATGCAAGTTACCAGAACAACTACAAGAGTGGTACAGCAAATAAGAAAAAGAAACAGCACAAACAACAGAAAATACGAAATTAAAGGAAAATACAACTGAAAGCATCGCTGAAAAAAATCTCAGTAAAGCGGCACAAAAAATGCTGGAGAATTTGCGTGGATCAAGAAACGACATGGATTTTATGGTTGCCGATTTTGAAAATGGTGATAATGCCAAAGATATTTTAGCCCAAAGTGATAAGGAGTATACGGTTATTTTCTCAAAGGAAGAAATGGAGAAGATGGCGTCTGATCCGAAATATTATGCAGAAAAAATGCATAGCATTGAGGGAGCTTTGCGTATGACAGATGAAATCAATGCCCAGTTCGGCTTTGAAAGAGCATTCGGTAAGACTAACGATAATGCAGATGCTGATACAAAAATAATAAAATTTGGTATATCTTTTAATAGTGACGGAACTACAACCTTCTTTGCACAACTGGAAAAATCATCAGCCAGTCAGAAAGAATATCTTGAAAAGCTTCAGGAAAAGAAAGCTGCTGAGAAGAAAGAGGCAAAGAAAAAGGAACAGTCAAAACAAACCGAAGTAAGAAAAACTACGGTTCAGGCAAATTCAAAAGAAGAACTTTTGGATAAGATCAAAAACATTGACTGGGATTCTATCAAACCGGAGGAGAATAAAATCGGTGGAAGGTTTGATTTTTCAATCTAGTGAATTTGGAACAGATGAAATATATGCCAATATGGAGGAATAATATTATGCAGATAACAAGAGATAATTATTCGCAATATGCTCAAATGGTTCAGCAGATGTTCGGGAAAAAAGCAAGTTCAAATGATTCGTTAGCTCAATGTGATTATGGTAATTTTTCATTAAGATTTAAGCCTGTGGACATTAATTTTACCAAACCAAACTGGGATACTATCATGACAAAACGAGATAAACCAGCGATGTCAGAGGAAGAATTTGACGAAGCAATAAAAGAACTTGCAAGAAAAGAGTTTGCTACTGGAAAAAGGGATGATGATGCTTATCGAAAATTGTGTATGCAGCATGGAGAAACAGTATCTCCTGATAGAAAGGCTATATATGAATCAAGCATGAAAAAAACTGGTGGCAAAATGAATGCTGCATGTATGTTTTGGGATTCAAAAGGTAATAAAACGCTTTCTTATAATCCAGAGTCAAGAAACTGGAAAGCTATAAGTACAGATGAAGAATTTGCAAGAGCAAGAGTGTTTACATCAATTTATAATGATGAGTTAGCCCGTTTGAAGGAAGAGTATGGCGAAAAAGCGAAAGGAAATGTTTCTTATAGCAAAATAAAGGCAGAAATATCCGCAGGGAGATCAAAGGAAAAGAATAATAATGAAGGCAATACTATTGATTTGCAAATTTAGATTGTTGATTGCGTTTTAGCAAATAGTAGATAAAAAACGGAAAGATATTCGTCGCTGGTAGCAGCATTGAGTTCATAAATTACTACTACTCTAGATAAAAGTAGTATTCCGATAAGTTAAAAGATAAAGCAGATGCAAATAGACACGAATCCCAGCGTATACCAATGAAGGAGTTTATTTCATTTCTTTAATAGTGCAGACATGACTAAAAGACAGGGCAGTGAACCAATAATGGTTTACTGCTCTTTTCACTTTATAGGAAATTTCTCAAATCGTCAGAAATAGTGTATAATAAACTGGAAATAAAAAATGACATGACAAAAGAGCGAATGTTGGATTCGCCATGACGTTGTTTATGAAGTTTTTTGCTTTGGTTTAGGGTAGCTGCACTATCTGACTATGGAGAAAGAATTATTATGAGCATGGATTTATCCATATTTCATAACCTTTCGATATTGTTCAAATAGTGCAGTTTTTTTGTGGTAAACTTCTAAAACCAACTTAACTTTACGAAAGGATGAACCAATGCGGGAAGTAAGCTGTTCATGGAGAACTTTACGGAAGGCATTACGAAGGAAATTGTAATCAAAGTGTTTGACAGGACGCCAGGGAGTGATGTTACCAGCCCCACCCTCGGAGATGAGAGCGTGGATATGAGGATTCCATTTCACAATGGCGATGAACACAGGCAACAAGTTTGCAGGACATATGAAAAGAACAAAGCTGGTTGTATTTGTTTCCACAGGAAGGGCAAAAACGGCTTTTACAGCGAAAGGGAACAAATTTAATGATCCTATGTCAAGATTTAGTACAAGTTAAAATGAGAAATTTCTTTTTTTCTGGCTGTCGGATTCTATGATATCCAATGAGTGCTTTTTGTGTAATGATCCGAATGTTGGCTTATCATTGAATGAGACAAGAAGTTATGTAAAGTGCTATATGCGTGATACCGGACTTTTGGTAAGCCACGCATTTGATGAGAATGAATTACTCGAAGATGAAGTGTATAAACAGATATTGGCAGGCAAATTGCAGATTAAAGTATAAGATGTTTCCGATTGAAGTAAAGTCTGGAAAGCAATATAAAACGACCTCATTAAATAATTTCAGAGAAAAATACAAGGAGCGCATAGGGGAAAGTTATATTATTCATCCAAGAAATTTGATCGTGAAAGATGGAAATATTTGTGTCAGAAATTTTCATTTGACATTTCAAAAAATTAAAATTATAATACCCAATGAAACGAGTAGCAGAACTGCGTAAATCCAGTTTATATTACTCGTTTTTTATATAAAAAAATAGTTGCCGTTTTTTTGAGTGTGTAGCGTATCAGCGTAAGTCCAGCTTATTTGATCGCTACACATTTTTTTTACGCAAAACAAGGAGGATATTATGTCAGAAAGTAACAAAATGAAGGACATGCCGGTGAATAAGCTGATGATCCAGATGGGAATCCCGATGATTTTATCCATGGCATTGCAGGCGGTTTACAATATTGTAGACAGTGCCTTTGTGGGAAACAGTCTGTTTCTGGGCGTGATCATTTATCTGGTCTGTTTTCTGTTTGAAAAACTGTTACAGGCAACCGGACACGGACATTATCAGGGAGATTTATGCGATTGGACTGCGTGATGCGATTACACCGATCATTGCGTTCAGCTATGGAATGCGCAGCAAAAAAAGAATCAGTGATGGAATTAAATACGGATTGCTGTATACCATTGCACTGATGGTCATTGGAATCGCAATCACAGAAATCTTCCCGACTGCATTTGCAACACTCTTTAATGCAGGACAGTCGAGAGCGTATTTTATCGGCGCAATGAGAATTATATCCATTAGCTTTCTGTTTGCAGGAATCAATGTGGCATATCAGGGCATTTCCAATCACCGAGGTGCTATCGTGTGCGGTTGGATATGTCTTTTTGAAAAAAATTTGTAAGAACAAGGTTGATGTTTTAAGTTAGGAGGGACTACCATGAAAAAAAGAATTATCGCGATCAGCAGGGAATTTGGAAGTGGCGGACGTTTTATCGGAGAAGAAATCGCAAAGAAACTTGGAATTGCCTATTATGACAAAGACATTATTTCACAGATTGCAGAAAAGTCAGGGCTGTCTCCGGATTACATCAAGGAGAGTGGGGAGCTTTCACCGAGAAAAGGACTGTTTGCCTACGCTTTTTCCGGAAGAAATATGGCAGGAAAATCCCTCGAAGATCTCGTTTATGAGGAACAGCAGAAAGTCATTTTATCACTTGCAGAGAAAGAGCCGTGTGTGATTATTGGAAGAAATGCAGATTATATTTTAAAGGAACGGACAGATGTGTTAAATGTTTTTATCCATGGCAATCTGCCGGAAAAGACAGCGCGTATCTGCCGCATTTATGAGGTAGATAAAAAGCGTGCGGCAGAAATGATGAACGATGTTGATAAACGGCGTGCCATTCATTACAATTTTTACACCGATCAGAAATGGGGCATGGCAGATAATTACGCGATTACATTAAACAGTTCGGAATTAGGTTATGAACTGTGTGAAAAGTTTATCATCAGTGCGTTTTGCGGTTAATATAATTGGTTTTATATTTCGAATAAATAATCTTCTGGCTGCTATACAATCCATAGTATCCGGAAAGCATGTAGCTGAATGCAACGGCAAGCAAAAAGTAAGGCATGCCGTTATAGCCGAACAACTCGAAGCTGATGAGCAGGGCAGTGATCGGGCAGTTTGTCACTCCACAGAAAACTGCGGCCATGCCGACTGCCGTACAGAGTGTCGGTGAAAAGCCTGACAGGTTTCCAAACAGACAGCCAAATGCCGCCCCGGTAAAAAACGACGGAACAATCTCGCCACCTTTAAATCCGGCACCTAATGTTAAAGCAGTAAAGAGCATTTTCATAAAAAAGGCTTCCGGGCGGACTGTGCCGTCAATACACTGTTCAATGATATTGATTCCCGTACCGTTATAATTCTGGTTGCCCACAAGCAGCGTTAAAATGAGCACGAAACATCCACCGGCGAAAATGCGCACATAAGGATTTTTGAAAAACTTCTTATAAAGGTGTTCTGACTGATGCAGCATGACACAGAAAATAATGCTGACACCGGCACATAGAATCGCAAGGACAGAGATTTTTACAGCACTTGTGATCTTAAAAGCAGGAATCTGGCCGATCAGGAACATTTCCTGTGAGACACCAAAGAATTCTGCAACAGCATGTGCGACCAGTGAGGAGATCACGCACGGGACTAACGCCGCATAATACATAACGCCGACACTGACAACTTCCATGGAAAAGACAGCCGCAGCCATCGGTGTGCCAAACAATGCAGAGAATGCGGCGCTCATGCCGCACATGATCATAATGTGTTTGTCTTTTTCATCAAAGCGGAACAGTTTTCCAAGACCGTTTCCGATACTTCCACCGAGCTGTAACGCAGCACCTTCACGTCCGGCAGAACCACCAAACAGGTGGGTGATGAGTGTGGAGATAAAAATCAGCGGAGCCATGCGCAGCGGCAGATCTTCATCGGAATGTATCGCAGATAATACAAGGTTGGTTCCGGTATCTTTTTCATCATGAAGCAGGCGGTAACATCCGACGATCAGGATACCACTCACCGGGAGCAGAAAAATAAGCCACGGGTTTTTGGTTCTGGTCAGTGTGACCACATACATGCCGAAATAGAAGAGTGTGCCAACACCCCCGACAAGCAGTCCGGAGACGATGGAGAAAAGCACCCATTTGGCAGAGGTTTTTATTCGTTTGAAATCATGTTGTAATTTATGACAGATCAGTTCTTTCATATGTTCTTTCCACTTTCCCTTTTGATCAGAATGAAACGGCAGTGCCCGGATTTCATTTCCATAATATTATAGTAGCATTTCAAAAAATCTTTTTCAATGTAAAACATCATTGCATTCTAATTTTATGAAATAAAAGCGGCAGGGCAGAAAGTAATACTTTGAGCAAATTTCCACCAGAAAAAAGAAAAATAAGAAAAAGCATCTTGCTGATATACAATTTGCACAAAAAACAAAAACAAAAATTATGAAATATAGAGAAGATAACGATTCAGTATTGCTTTTTTATGAAAAAAGAATATAATTCAATTATCAACTGAAAACGTTACCGAAAACAATACCGAAAATGTTACCGGGAACATTTCAGCGAAGTGGCAGAGTGCCAGAACAATCATTGCACAATACAGATGTGCAGAAAGTATACGGGAGGAAACGACATGAAGAGAAAAGTTTTATCAGTAATGCTTGCTACAGCAATGACAGCAACTTTATTTGCAGGATGCGGCAGTGATGCTTCCAATGCAGACAGTGCAAACAGTGCAGATGCAACAGCAAGTACAACAGAAGCAGGAGATGTGAAAACAGATGCAGCAGCATCAGGAAGTGGTTCCGTTTATTATCTGAACTTTAAACCGGAACAGGATCAGCAGTGGCAGGATCTGGCAGCAAAATACACAGCAGAGACCGGAACAGAGGTTACAGTTATCACGGCTGCAGATGGTACATATGAGCAGACATTAAAATCAGAGATGGCAAAATCAGAAGCACCAACCTTATTCCAGGTAAACGGACCTGTAGGACTTGCAAACTGGAAAGATTATTGCATGGATCTTTCAGGCAGTGAGTTATATTCACATCTGACAAGTGATGATTTTGTATTAAAAGATGGAAACGCAGTACAGGGTATCGCTTATGTTATCGAGACTTACGGTATCATTTACAATAAGACAATCTTAAATGACTACTGCACAATGGACAACGCAGTGATTTCTTCTGTTGATGAGATCAACAACTTTGCGACATTAAAAGCAGTTGCAGATGATATCCAGTCCAGATTAGATGAGATTAATGATAAGTTTGGATACGATCTTCAGGGAGCATTTACTTCCGCAGGTATGGATGGATCATCTGACTGGAGATTTAAAACTCATTTGGCAAATCTTCCAATTTACTATGAATACAAAGACAAAGGAATTAATTCTACAGATGCAATAGAAGGAACATACCTTGACAATTACAAACAGATCTGGGATTTATACATTACAGATTCCACCTGTGATCCGGGAATGCTCTCATCTAAGACAGGTGATGAAGCAGAATCTGAATTCGGTATGGAAGAGGCAGTATTCTACCAGAATGGTACATGGGAGTATGGTAACCTCACAAATGAAGAGAATGGTTATCTTGTAACCGCTGAAGACATGAGCATGATGCCAATCTATATTGGTGTTGAGGGAGAAGAGAATCAGGGACTCTGCACAGGTTCTGAGAACTACTGGTGTGTAAACAGCAAAGCTTCTGCAGAAGATCAGCAGGCAACACTTGATTTCCTGAACTGGGTTATCACATCTGACGCAGGACGTGAATCCATGGCTCATGAAATGGGATTTACAACACCATTTGATACATTCACAGGCGAATATGAAGCAGACAATGTATTTATCCAGGCTTCTAACCAGTACATCGCTGATGGTAAATACTCTGTAACATGGAACTTCTCTACTATTCCATCTGAGACATGGAAAGACGGTGTAGGTTCTGCATTATTAGAGTACGCACAGGGAACAGGTGACTGGGACGGCGTTGTCAGTGCATTCGTTGACGGATGGGCTACTGAGTATGCAGCAGCTGCAAACAAATAAAAAGTAATGATGAAGTAACATGGAAAGGGTGTGTGGCCTGCCACTCACCCTTTCAGATTATTAAGGTTTTATGAGAGGATGGAAATTATGGAGAAAGCAATCAAAAAATATTTTCCTGTTTTTGCACTCCCTACATTAGTGGCATTTACAATAGGTTTTATAGTTCCTTTTATTATGGGTATCTACTTATCATTCTGTGAATTTACAACCGTTACAGATGCAAAATTTGTAGGATTAAAAAATTATCTGCGCGTGTTCAGTGATCCGACATTTATGCATGCATTATGGTTCACTGCATTATTCACCATTGTATCAGTGCTGACGATTAATGTTTTTGCATTTGTAATTGCGATGCTTTTAACAAAGGGAATTAAAGGTACGAACTTCTTCCGTACAGTATTTTTTATGCCAAACCTTATTGGTGGTATCGTTTTAGGTTATATCTGGCAGATCCTGCTGAATGGAATCTTAGGTCATTTTGGAAGAACACTTACTTATTCTTCTTCCTATGGATTCTGGGGATTGATCATTTTAATGAACTGGCAGCAGGTCGGTTATATGATGATCATTTATATCGCCGGTATCCAGAATATTCCGGGCGAGCTGATCGAGGCGGCAAAAATGGACGGGGCGTCCAACTGGCAGTTATTGAAAAGTGTTACGATTCCAATGGTAATGCCATCCATCACGATCTGTACATTCTTAACACTGACGAACTCTTTCAAACTGTTCGATCAGAACCTGGCATTGACAGCAGGAGAGCCGTCCAATAATTCGCAGATGCTTGCGCTTAACATCTTTGAGACATTCTATGGAAGAACCGGTTGGGAAGGTGTCGGTCAGGCGAAAGCAGTTATCTTCTTTATTATAGTAGCAGTTATCGCACTGGCACAGAACAGACTGACCAGAACAAAGGAGGTACAGCAGTAATGGCAAAGAAAGTAAAAGAAAATAATGAGGTAAGTGCTGTAAGAAGATCAAAACACGGAGGAGTGCTGACCGTATTTTTCAGTCTGCTGACCGTTTTTTATCTGTATCCGATTTTTCTGGTGCTGATCAATTCCTTCAAGAAAAAAGGATTTATCACAAAAAATGCATTTGCACTGCCGGATGAGAGATCCTTTACCGGATTGTCAAATTTCATCCGGGGTATTGAAAAAACAAACTTTTTTCAGGCGTTTGGCTACTCGGTGCTCATCACCGTTGGCTCTGTTGCAGTGATCATCTTATGCACCTCCATGTGTGCATGGTATATTACAAGAGTACATAATAAAGTGAATGCAACCATTTATATGTTATGTCTGTTTTCCATGATCGTACCATTCCAGATGGTAATGTTCACCTTGTCAAAACTGGCAAATATGATGCATCTGAGCAACCCGGTCGGTATCATTTTAGTATACCTTGGATTCGGTGCAGGACTTGCGGTGTTTATGTTCTGCGGCTTTGTAAAAAGTATTCCGATCGAGATAGAAGAGGCGGCGATGATCGATGGATGTACTCCGATCCAGACATTCTTTCAGGTGGTATTTCCAATTATGAAACCAACGGCGATCACCGTTGCAATTTTACAGGCAATGTGGATCTGGAACGATTATTTACTTCCTTATCTGGTATTGGATATCAAAAAATACAAGACGATTCCAATCGTCATTCAGTACTTAAAAGGTGGTTATGGAGCAGTAGACTGGGGTACGATGATGGCAATGCTTGTACTTGCAATTGTTCCAATTGTAGTTTTCTATGTGGCTTGTCAGAAATATATTATTGAAGGAGTAGTTGCAGGAGCGGTCAAAGGCTGATATTACAGTAGAAGATTGTAAAAAATACATGTTTTACGAAAAAAAACGAAAAAACAGTAGACAGGAAAGAAAAATATGGTTACGATAAAGGATATAGCCAGGGAATCAGGATATTCCATCAGCACGGTTTCCAGAGTCCTGAATCATAGAAATGATGTCAGTCCCGATGCAAAGAAAAAAATCGAAGAAGTAGTTGAAAAATTTCATTTTGTTCCGAATAATAATGCGAAGCATTTGAAGCAGAGCAATACGAAAACAATTGTTGTATTAGTCAAAGGTATTTCCAATATGCTGTTCTCCAACATTGTGGAGGAGATCCAGCAGATGATCGGAAGAACCGACTATACACTGGTTGTTTCCTACATTGACGAGGACGAAAATGAGGTGGAACAGGCATTACAGCTCTGCAGGGAGCGAAAGCCGTTAGGACTTCTGTTTTTAGGTGGTAACCCGGAATTTTTTAAACAGGGATTTGCAAAGGTGGATGTGCCGAGTGTGCTTGTGACAAACCGGGCAAATAATCTTCCATTTGAGAACCTTTCCAGTGTTGCAACAGATGATATTGCCGCAGGAAAGTGTGCTGTGGATGCTTTGCTTGAAGCAGGACATGACAAGATTGGTATTATCGGTGGTGATCCGGTAAAATCATACACCAGCCACCAGAGATATTTAGGATGTAAGGAAAGCTTTGCAGAACATGGTAAGGAAATGGATCTTGAAGTCTGCTATGAGAAAGCAAGATTCTCATTTGACAGTGCTTACCGGGCGATGAAACGTCTGGTGGAAAAGTATCCTGATCTGACAGCAGTATTTGCAATGTCAGATGTGATGGCTATCGGCGCGATCCGTGCGCTGCGCGATATGGATTATCGTGTACCGGAAGATATTTCTGTGATTGGTTTTGATGGCACCGTATTAGCAGAATATTATAATCCGAAACTCGCCACGATCAGACAGCAGTATCAGACACTTGCAGTGAGAAGTGTGGAGATACTGTTTGGGCAGATCGAACTGAAGAAAGAGCCGATTTATGAGGTGGTTCCGTTTGAGTTCGCAAGTGGGGAGAGTATAAAGAATTTGAAATAGGAGTTTTTGAACTCAAATAGGAGGAATTATTGTTATGAGAAGCAGCGGTGTTTTAATGCACATTTCATCCCTGCCATCCCCTTATGGAATTGGTACAATGGGAAAAGAGGCAAGAAAGTTCGTAGATTTTCTTGATAAATCAGGTCAGAAATACTGGCAGATCCTTCCAATCTGTCCGACCAGCTATGGTGATTCACCATATCAGTCATTTTCCAGTTTTGCAGGAAATCCTTATTTTATCGATCTTGAGATTTTATGCAAGGAAAAACTGTTAAAAAAAGCAGAGTGCGAATCTTTTCCATGGGGCAGCAATCCTCATTATGTAGACTATGGGGTTATGTACAATTCCCGCTATGCATTACTGAAAAAAGCCTATGTACGTTTCATGAAAAAACAGCCGGAGGATTTTGCATCTTTCTGTGAGAAAGAAGCAGAATGGCTCGAGGATTATGCACTGTTTATGGCATTGAAAGATGCCCATGGCGGAATTGCATGGTTTGAATGGGAAAAAGAATTAAAGACAAGAGAACAGAAAGCATTGTCAGAAGCAAAAGAAACTTATGCAGATGACATTCTGTTTTACAAAATGCTCCAGTATCTGTTCTTCAAACAGTGGTGGGCATTGAAGGAATATGTAAATGAAAAAGGCATTGAGATCATCGGAGATGTTCCAATTTATGTTGCAGGAGATTCTGCGGATGTATGGGCTAATCCGGCTCAGTTCTACTTGGATGAGAACTTAGATCCGATCGATGTTGCAGGATGTCCGCCGGATGCATTCTCCGCAGATGGACAGCTTTGGGGAAATCCACTGTTCCGCTGGGATGAGATGAAAAAAGATGGTTATAGCTGGTGGACAAAACGGATCAAAGCAATGTCAAAATTATATGATATTGTACGTATCGATCATTTCCGTGGATTTGATTCTTACTATGCGATTCCTGGAACAGACGACACGGCACGTAATGGTGAGTGGAGAGAGGGTCCTGGAATGGATCTGTTTCATGCATTGGAGAAGAAGCTTGGCAAGTTAAATATTATTGTGGAGGATCTTGGATTCCTGACACCTTCTGTATTAAAGCTTGTAAAAGATTCCGGTTTTCCGGGTATGAAAGTGGTACAGTTTGCATTCGATTCCAGAGAGGGAAGCGATTATTTGCCACATAACTACCCGACACACTGTGTTGTATACACAGGAACACACGACAATGATACGATCCTTGGCTGGATGAATACAGCACCGAAGGCAAGTGTAAAATTTGCAAAAGAGTACTTAAACCTCACAAAAGAGGAAGGTTATAACTGGGGCATGATGCGCGGTGCATGGGCTTCCGTCGGTGATCTCGCAATCGTTCCAATGCAGGATATCATTGGTGTCGGTTCTGAGGGACGTATGAATACGCCATCCACCTTAGGCGGCAACTGGGAGTGGAGAGCAACCGCAGACCAGATTGACAACAAACTTGCAAAACGCCTTTATAAATACATGCAAATGTACGGACGTGTAAGGAAAGATGTGAAGGAAGAAGCCAAAGAAGAAGCTAAAGAAGAAGCGTAGATAATAAAAAAGTAAATTGTAGAAAGAAAAGTCGCACAGACAACAGTGATTTCCTTTGTGAGCTCTGCGAGCAGGAACATCACAGTTGTCTGTGTGACTTTTCTTTTTGCCAAAAACTTGAATATCTACGCTTCCCAATGGCTTGTAAAAATGGAGAAAACCATCTATAATAAGTAGGCTGTGGTATATCCACGGAATACGTGAGAGAAGAAGGTTTTACATATGCTGATCGAGAAATTTTTAAAACAGGCAAAAGAAGAGATTATCATGGATACCGTGTTATCCGATGAGTTTATGGATAAAGTGCAGGACAATTTTGCACCGATCGAGAGTCTGATGGCATACTACCGGTGTGCGATCATGGAAGTGGAGACAAAGTTCAATGTTTTGAATGAGCAGTTTTCCCTGCAATATGACAGAAATCCGATCGAGTCCATTAAGGCGAGAGTGAAATCGTTTGACAGTATTTTAAAGAAAGTGAAGCGGAAACAGATTCCGTTTTCACTGGAATCCATAGAGGAAAATATCAACGATATCGCAGGAGTCCGCGTGATCTGTTCATTTCAGGAAGATATTTATATGCTGGCGGATTGTCTGCTGCAGCAGGACGATGTCAGACTGATCGAGCGGAAAGATTATATTAAAAACCCGAAGCCGGGTGGATACCGCAGTCTGCATCTGATTATTGAAGTGCCGATTTTCCTTGAAAAAGAAAAACGTCCGATGAAGGTAGAGGTCCAGCTCAGGACGATCGCAATGGATTTCTGGGCAAGTCTGGAGCATAAATTACGTTATAAGAAGAACATTCCGGAAAGCGAGGCAGAGTATCTGGCAAAAGAACTGGTGGAGTGTGCCGGCATCAGTGCATCCCTGGATCAGAGAATGGAAGCTATCCGTGACCGGATGGAAGCTGCACAGGAGAAGATATCATGACAACACAGGAAAAGAACGGGATCACAGAGGGAGTGATCTGGAAACAGCTGTTGATTTTCTTCTTTCCGATTCTGGTGGGAAGTTTTTTTCAGCAGTTATATAATACGGTGGATTCTGTCATTGTGGGACAGTTTGTCGGAAAAGAAGCACTGTCGAGTGTCGGCGGCTCTGCCGGGCAGATCATAAGCCTTGTGGTAGGGTTTTTCACAGGCGTGTCCACGGGAGCTACCGTTATTATCTCACAGTATTTTGGTGCCGGAAAAAAAGAGGAGATAGAAGAGTCTCTTCACACCGCTTACGCATTTGCACTTGTGGGAGGACTTGTGCTCGGAATTGCCGGGATCGTTTTTGCACCACAGATGCTGCTCTGGATGAACACACCGGAGGAGCTGATTGCGGAATCGACACTGTACGTGCGGGTGTATTTTTCAGGACTGATTTTTATTTTCATTTACAATATGGGTGCTGCGATTTTAAGGGCAGTCGGGGATTCGAAAAGACCATTATATTATCTGATCGTCTGCAGTGTGGTAAATATTATATTGGATCTTTTACTCATTCTGGTTATTCCATTAGGCGTTTTAGGTGCGGCCATTGCCACCCTGATCGCTCAGGCGGTCAGTGCTGTTTTGGTGACAGTTACACTGATGTACCGCACGGAGGGCATGAAACTGTGTCTCTCACAGATCCGCATGTACAAAAGAATGCTGCAGAGTATTTTAAAAATAGGTCTTCCGGCGGGATTTGAGGCAATCATGTACAGTATTTCGAATATTATCGTGCAGGTGTCCATCAATAATTTTGGCGTGGACACGATGGCGGCATGGACGGCTTATTCCAAAATTGATTTTATTTTCTGGATGATCAACAGCGCATTCGGAATCTCTGTTATGACATTTGTAGGACAAAACTATGGAGCAGGGAAATGGGACCGCATCCGGAGAGGTACAAAAATCTGTCTTGGCATGGCACTGATATCGGCGGTTTCTGTGAGTATCATCTTAATGTCTGCAGAGAGATTTCTGTTTGGAATCTTTGTCAATGATGCGGGCGTGGTAGAGATCGGTATCCGCATGATGAATGTGATCGCACCGGCGTACTTATTATTTGCCTTTATCGAAGTGTTTTCCGGGGCACTGCGTGCACAGGGAGCAGTGGTAGTCTCCACGCTGATCACGATGGTTGGCATCTGTGTGCTCCGTATGATCTGGGTGACACTTGTGGCAGCTCACGGAACCTTAGAGCAGGTCATCATCTGCTATCCGATCACATGGGCGGCAGGTGCGCTTGCGATGAGCATCTATTACATTTACAAGCAGAGAAAAATATTTCAGGCAAGATAGCCACTAAAATACGTGAATATATAAGAGAAACCTATTTATTATTTATTTTGATAATGAACAGGTTTCTTTTCTCATTTATTGCGAAACTCATAAAATGTAAATTAAATTGTGAAAAATCGACAAAAGCTTGAGAAAACACTGGAGAGCGGTCGGTTCTTAGAAGGCAGGTGCGACAATAGTCGTGACTGGCTTCTTAGTACCGTTACCAGCGACACGTAGCGAAAGCGTGTTTTCGAAAATTTTGTTGATTTTTCACAATTTGACATAGCATGAGAAGAGTTTCGCCCCCAAAATGAAAAAGATACAAGAATTCTATTGACAGATATATAAATGACTGATAATATAAACATATGAACAGATATTCATATAACACGGAGGTGAAATGATTGGCAATTAATGATGTAGAACACTGTGAAACGTGCGAGATCCACGAGGATAAGATCAAACAGGTGAGTGAGCACATGCCGGACGAAGATGAACTGTACGATCTGGCAGAACTGTTTAAAATATTCGGTGATTCAACCAGAATCCGGATTTTGTATGTGTTGTTTGAGTCAGAAGTGTGTGTCTGTGATCTTGCGGAAATGCTTCATATGAACCAGTCAGCGATTTCCCATCAGCTTAAAATATTAAAGCAGGCGAAGCTTGTAACCGGCAGAAGAGAAGGCAAATCCGTGATTTATTCGCTGGCAGATGAACATGTGCGCACGATCATCGATCAGGGAAGAGAACATATTGAAGAATAAGAAAATGGAGGAATGGATCATGAAGAAAAAATTTAAATTAGAAGACCTTGACTGTGCAAATTGCGCAGCAAAAATGGAAGATGCGATCAAAAAAATCCCGGGTGTCAACGATGCAAGCGTAAGCTTTATGACACAGAAAATGAGCATTGATGCAGAGGATGCAAAATTCGACGAGATTATGAAAGAAGTCGTTGCTGTTTGTGCAAAGGTTGAGCCGGACTGCAAAATCTTATTTTAATGAATCAATGGCTGCTGCGTGATGCAGCAGCCATTTCTATCCCAAGGAGAGTAATTTGTGCCTGCGGCATAAAGTCTGCAGGTTACAGAAAGGCATGGTAAATAATATGACAAAGAAACAGAAAAAGATGCTTTACCGCATCATTGTCACATTTCTGCTGTTTGCAGTCCTGATGGTCTGTGAACACACGGGAGGGATGGACGGATGGAACAAAATTGTGTTATTTGTGATTTATCTGGTTCCGTATCTGGTCATTGGTTATGATATTGTATACAAGGCGGCACGAAACATCAGCCACGGACAGGTGTTTGATGAGAATTTCCTTATGATGATCGCCACATTCGGAGCGTTTGGCGTAGGTGAATATTCCGAGGCTGTCGCTGTTATGCTGTTTTATCAGGTAGGCGAACTGTTCCAGGGCTATGCGGTTGGAAAATCCCGCCAGTCCATTTCTGATATGATGGACATTTGTCCGGAATATGCCAATATCGAGGAAGACGGAGTTTTAAAACAGGTTGATCCGGATGATGTGGAAGTTGGAAGCATTATCGTAGTGAAACCGGGGGAGCGTATACCTCTCGACGGCATTGTTGTGGAGGGTGAATCCCTGATCGATACCGCAGCACTGACCGGCGAGTCGGTACCAAGAAGCGCAAAAGCCGGGGATGAGATCATCAGTGGTTGTGTGAACGGAAGCGGAACATTAAAAGTAAAAACAACAAAAGAGTTTGACGATTCCACGGTTGCAAAGATTCTGGAACTTGTGGAGAATGCAAGCAGCAAAAAAGCAAAAGTTGAGAATTTCATCACACGTTTTGCAAAATACTATACTCCGGTTGTCACGATCGGTGCAGTGATCCTCGCAATTTTGCCACCACTGATCCTTGGCGGCGGATGGGCAGAATGGATTCAGAGAGCATGTATTTTCCTTGTTATTTCCTGCCCATGTGCGTTGGTAATCTCCGTTCCTTTAGGATTCTTCGGAGGAATCGGTGCAGCGTCTAAGATCGGTGTCCTTGTAAAAGGAAGCAACTATTTAGAGGCAGTGGCAGAGATGACCACAATTGTTTTTGATAAGACCGGAACACTGACCAAAGGCGAGTTTAAAGTGACAGATGTCATCACCGAAAACAGTTCCAAAGAGGAACTGATCGAACTTGCAGCATTGGGAGAAGGCTATTCCAATCATCCAATCGCAAATTCCATCCGTGAAGCTTACGGAAAAGAGCTGGATTTAAACCGTGTGACAAACACAGAGGAAATCGCAGGACACGGAATCAAAGCTGTGATCGACGGAAAAACCGTATTACTCGGAAATGAAAAACTCATGAAGTCAGAGAGTATTTTTTATACACCTTGCAAGAGCATGGGAACAGTTGTTTATGTGGCATGCAATGGAGTATTTGAAGGAGCGGTTGTCATCTCCGATACCATTAAAGATGGAGCAAAAGAGGCAATCCACGACATGAAACAGGTAGGTGTCAGACATACAGTCATGCTGACCGGAGACCGCAGAGAGGCAGCAGAGACAGTGGCACAGACACTTGGTATCGATGAGGTACATGCAGAACTGTTACCGGGTGGTAAAGTAGAGCAGGTGGAAGCACTCTTAAAAGCCGAAAAGCAAAAAGAGCGTCTTGCATTTGTTGGAGATGGAATCAATGATGCTCCGGTACTCACCAGAGCGGACATTGGAATTGCAATGGGAAGCATGGGCTCCGATGCGGCGATCGAAGCAGCAGATATTGTCCTGATGGATGATGATGTGACCAAGATCGCATCGGTTGTTAGGATTGCAAGAAAGACACTCCGCATTGTAAAACAGAACATTGTATTTGCACTTGCAATAAAAGCACTTGTTCTGATCCTCGGCGCACTTGGTATGGCGAATATGTGGGAGGCCGTATTTGCGGATGTAGGAGTTTCTGTCATCGCAATCTTAAATTCCATGCGTACTTTAAATGAAAAGTAAAAAGAAATATTCATAGTAGTCAAAATAAAAATTCGGATTCTCAGTCAAAAATTGTCAGAAATAAGTTGACTTTATATCTGTAAAAAAGTACTATTTTTGTAGGAGAAAGGATGACATAAATGAGACAGTCCTAAAATAGCAACGGAGAAAGGGAAAATGAACAAGATCCTTGATTTGATTTTTGAAGATGTAAAGAATGAGAATGAAACAAAGAAAACAGCGGTGACACTGCGTATCAGTGCGCTGATCTTCATTGGATATTTTCTCTGCCTTATGGCAGTTTTCTGTAGCATGGGCGACTGGATGAATGTGGGTGGCTGTCTGGTGTGCGGAGTATGCTATGTGTTATCTTTTTACACAACGTACTGGAATCACACAAGAGAGTCAGCGTGGATCTCACAGATACTTATGATCGTGTGGATCATCCTGTTTATTGTGATGTTTGGCTGGGATTGCGGAGTACAGCATTATCTGTTTGCATTTCTTGCGCTGAACTTTACGGTGAGTACTGCAGGAGAGCGGAGAAAAGTGCTGAATGCTGTCGGAGCATGTGCACTCCGTCTGGCTTTGTATGCCTACGCCCGGAATTTTGAACCATACAGCCCGCTGGATCCCGGCATAAGTGTTCTGATACAGATTTTAAATACCATTTTTATTTTTGCGCAGATCACCGCTATTATGATCATATTTACGAAGGATGCCCAGAAAATGGAACAGAAGCTTGTACGGTATAATACAAAATTGCAAAAGATCGCTTCTGTTGACGCACTTACCGGTCTTTGGAACCGCCGGAGCATGTGGGAATATATCCGTGCAGTGGAGTATGATTATGAAATAGGAAATGCAGGCTTTGTATCGATCGCCATTGCAGATATTGATTTCTTTAAAAGGATCAATGATACCTATGGGCATGATGCAGGTGATGAAGTGTTAAAGGCAGTGGCTGAACTTTTCATGGACAAAATGAAAACATATGGAAGGGTGTGCCGCTGGGGAGGCGAGGAGTTCCTGTTTGTATTTTATGGCAGAAACGGCGATGCGGCATATGATGTGTTGCAGGAGATTTATGACGAGATCCACAGGCTGACGGTGTCGTATGAAAATGAGGAGATCCGCATTACCATGACGTTTGGACTGGAAGAGTACGATAAGAACGATGGTATGGAAATGGCGATCCGCAGGGCAGATGAGAAGTTATATCAGGGAAAAGAGACCGGACGCGATAAGATCGTTTATTGAAGCAGGTGGCGTATCTGAAAAAAATATGCATATTATGCAGAAAATACTATGGAATTTTTTGGAAAAATAAGGTATAATATGCTATATTGTGAAAAGGCTTACATGATAACAAGAGAGGAGTTAACGAAAAACAATGGAAGAAAATAAATATCGTTATAATGACATTTCGGAACGATTGCGGAGAATGAATAGAATATATATGGGAGCCACGATCTTTATGGCGGCACTGATTTTGTTGTATCTGTGGATGAAACAGATGAATCATAACATCAAGACGGTGACCGTCTATGGAAATACGGTTCTTTTACTTGCATTTACCGTGGTGAACGCGGTTATTTATTGCAGGAATAAGGCAACAAGCAAGTTAAAAGTGGCGGTAACCATGGAGATGGGAATTGAGTATTTGCTGATTGGTATGCAGACAGATGCGCATTTTATTACCTATATACTGATTGTTTCTCTTGCATTACAGATTCCTTATTATGATAAAAAGGGATTAAGGAGAACCTCAATTGGACTTGGAATTTTATATATCCTTGTGACTGTTGTACAGTCTGTCAAGGGAATTAATGTGATAGATGTGGATACCATCTGTGGTATTTGGGGTGTGCTTGGAATTCTCTTTATCATCGCAAAAATCGGTGATATCACGATTATGTTTAATGATGATGCACTTGGCTCTATCGCAGAAGAACATGAGAAGGAAAAACGGGTACTGGAAGGGGTGCTTGGCATTTCACAATCTATCCAGACAGAATCTGTAAAGAGCGGTGAACTGATCGAAAAGCTGGTTGGCGTGACAGAATCTGTAACAAACAGCATGCAGGAGATTTCAGCTTCTGCCAATACAACCGCAGGCAGCATTGAAGAACAGAGTACAATGACCAATTCCATTCAGGATGCAATTGGTGTAACCGGAGAGAGTTCAAAGCAGATGGTGGATATTGCAATGAATTCCAACGAGAGTATTCAGGAAAATATCCGTGTAATGGAAGAATTAAGGACACAGTCAGAACTGATCACGAATACAAACCACGAAGTGACGACCGCAATGACAAAGCTTCAGAACAAAACAAAAGAAGTGGAAGAGATTGCAGGAATGATCTTAAATATTTCCAGCCAGACGAATCTTCTTGCACTGAATGCATCGATCGAAAGTGCAAGAGCCGGTGAGGCAGGCCGCGGATTTGCTGTCGTGGCAGAACAGATCAGACAGCTTGCAGAGCAGACAAAGAATTCTACGGAGCAGATCACGAGAATCGTCAATGAGCTGAATGAGAATGCCAATGAAGTAGTTTCTTCTGTGGAAGAATCTGTAGAGGCCGTTGAGAGCCAGAATCAGAAGATCGTTGCAGCATCTGAGACATTTGAGATATTGAACCGTAATATGACAGATCTGATCGATCATATCGAGGAAGTAAACCGGCAGGTGGATGGACTTTCTGAGTCTAATAATAAGATCGTGGAAAATATATCCCAGTTGTCTGCTGCAACAGAGGAAGTGACCGCAAGTGCAGAACAGGTACATGGCATGAGTGAACAGAATCTCCAGTTTGCAGAGCAGGTACAGCAGGCAGTAGATAAGATGCGCACAACAGCAGATAATCTGAGAGAGTATATATAAAAAAAGTGTGCGCCTGGCGCACACTTTTGCAGTCCTAAATAAAGGAAAAATGTTCCAGAGCGAAGGCGATACCGTCTTCGCTCGCTTTTTTTGTGACAAAGGACACCCGGTCAAAAAGAGAAGCCGGGTATGCATTTCCCATCGCAACACTGTTCGGGAGATAGGAGAGCATCGGAAGATCATTGTTGCTGTCTCCGAATGCATAGGCATCCTCTTTTGACAGATTGTAATGATCAAGGACAAACTGGATTCCGGTTGCTTTGCTGTAGCCGTGAGGGACAAATTCCCGGAATGTGCCGCCCCGGTCAATGCAGTTGAAATGTACGTCGCTGATCTTTCGGAAAGCCTGCAGCTGCTCTTTGTCCTGAAACCAGATAACAAATTTATCACAGGTAAAATCCGGTGACTCCAGATCCGTTGGCATTGTATAACCGCGTTTCACGAAAGCGTCATATTGTGCCACGGCATCCGGATGAATGACCGGACGGACCGGATCATAAGCAACCGCAGTGGATGATTCGAAAACAATGTCCACATTGGTGTCTCTTGCTGCTTTTAACAGTTCCATTGTAATTTCATGGGACTGTGTGACATGTAAAAGATTCTTTCCGCCGCAGTAAATATCAGTGCCGCATCCGCAGACAAATCCGTCAAAGCCGACTTCCTGAAAGCGTGGCTCCACGTTCTGGATACATCTTCCGGTATTTAAAAACATCAGGTTTCCGTTTGTTCTGGCTTTTCGTATCGCAGTGATGGCACTCTGTGGTATGGAACCGTCGATTTCGGAAGTTAAAGTTCCGTCTATATCAAAAAAAGCTATTTTTTTCATTTGGGATTCTCCTTTTCCATCGTATTTCAAACGATTGCATTGTATAGTATTTCTTGGAAATAGTCAAAGAAAATATGAAAAATCAGTAAATTCGGATACCATAAGCATGAAAAATATGGTAAAATATGTATAACTTTGATGAACACGGAGGTTTCGGATAATTATGGAGCAGGATAACAGTAAAGTGGCCTGGGGGAAAGCCTTAAAACCGATATTTGCATTGTTGCTTGTCATTGTTTTATGGCAGGTGCTTGTATTGGAAATGTTAAAGAATGGAATCATCAGCACGTTGATTGCAGTTGTGCTGGTAAGTGCGGTCAGTGTTGTGATTTTTGGGATCGTATTCTGGGTTGTGAAATCACTGCTGAACCAGTTTCTTACAATAGCCCAGGGAAAAACAGAAGATGAACAGGAGCAGACGAAGATCGGAGAAAAAGCGAAAAAGCTGATGGAGCGTGAGGACGACATCGGATTGATGATGCGTTCCGTACATGATTCCATCAGTTCATTTGCAACTGTGATTTCCGGTATCAAAACAGCAACAGAAGAATTAAAATCTGTATCCGATGATTTTAATAATATCTTTCATGATATGGAAGATTCCTTGAAGATCACACAGGATTCAACGCATACGATCGCAGATAACACTGTGACGCAGGCAGCACAGACGGCAGATATGAAAGAGAAGATCGATGCGATCGGCGATCTGATCGCTATGATTTCCGAGAATGTCGATGCCTTGAATGCAAGTGCAGATAAGATGCAGGAATGTAATGAGTCTGCTGAAAATATTATGGGAGAACTGATCGACATCAGTAAGAAGAATGGGGAAGCGATTGAGAATGTAAGAGAGCAGTCTAAGCTTACCAATGATTCTGCCCAGCAGATCCAGACAGTTACCGATATTATTGCAGATATTTCCAATCAGACCAACCTGCTTGCATTAAATGCAAGTATTGAGGCAGCCAGAGCGGGGGAACACGGAAGAGGGTTTGCCGTTGTTGCAGAGCAGATCCGTACTTTGGCAGATCAGTCCAGAGAATCTACGGAGCGTATTAACCAGCTTGTAGCAGACCTTATGGATAAGGCAAATGTGAGCGTGGAGATCACTGAGAAGGTATCCGAGGCAGTCAGCCTCCAGAATGAGAAGATCGATCAGACAAAGGAGATCTTTACAATATTGAACGGTGAGATCGGTCAGGTCGGAAGTGCGATCGAAGGCATCAGCTCTGAGGTGGAAGAATTAAAGAATCACAGTGATAACATTGAGACGGAGACGGTTTCCCTGAAAGAATTTGCAGCTCAGAATGCGGAGAGTGCACAGATCACGATCGAGCATATGAATGAGTTAGACAGCACAGTCAGCAAGTGCAATGCAGCTACAGAACGTGTGGTTGGAGTATCTGATAAGCTGATCGGTTATGTGCATGAGACAGAGGACAGAAAGAAAATATTACCAATCAAATAATGCATAAAATGAATATTGCGTTGTAAATACAACAGAAAAATAACGATGTTTTTATTACAATCTGTACATACCTCGTAACAAGCGCTGGTGTGCAGGGGTAGCCCCCTGTATATCAGCGTTTTACATTACAACATTTCATAAAAAGGAGATTACACAATATGGAACAGAAAATGTTTTGTTTTCAGTGTGAACAGACTGCGGGATGCAGTGGATGTACAGGAAATGCAGGTGTGTGTGGCAAATCTGCAAATACAGCAAAATTACAGGATGAACTGACCGGAGCATTGATCGGTCTTGCAAAATCCTGTGGAAATAATCCCAAAACAGAAAATACCGACCGTATTATCATCGAAGGTTTATTTACAACGATCACGAATGTGAATTTCAATGATGAGACTTTAAAAGAGATGATCGCAAAAGTCAAAGCAGAGAAAAATAAAATTGTACCGGATTGCAGTGCCTGTCAGAATCCATGTGGCAACACAGACGATTATGACATGAACAATCTGTGGAATGACAATGAGGATATCCGCTCTTTAAAATCACTGATTTTATTTGGAATCCGTGGTATGGCAGCTTACGCTTACCATGCGATGGTGTTGGGCTACACTTCGGACGAAGTGAACAGCTTCTTTTACCGCGCATTATCCGTGATCGGTTATGACATGGATATGGATCTTCTGCTTCCGGTCGTACTCGAAGTGGGAGAGAAAAATCTGATCTGTATGGAACTTTTAGATAAGGCAAACACGGAGACATTTGGGACACCGACACCAACCACAGTTCCATTGTCCGTAGAAAAAGGCCCATTTATTGTGATCACTGGACATGATCTTTATGACCTGAAACTGTTATTAGAGCAGACAAAGGATAAAGGAATCAATATTTGCACCCACGGAGAGATGCTCCCGGCACATGCTTATCCGGAATTGAAGAAATATCCGCATTTAAAAGGAAATTTTGGAACTGCATGGCAGAACCAGCAGAAGGAATTTGATCATCTTCCGGCACCAATCCTTTATACAACAAACTGTCTGATGCCGGTAAAACCAAGCTATGCAGACCGTGTATTTACGACAGAGGTGGTTTCTTATCCTGAGATGGTTCACATAGGGGAAGAAAAAGACTTTACCCCGGTCATTGAGAAAGCATTAGAACTTGGCGGCTATGAAGCTGACCGTGAGATGACAGGGATCAATGGCGGTAAGACGGTCATGACCGGTTTTGGACATGGAACCGTGTTAGGAGTTGCAGATCAGGTGATCGATGCTGTGAAATCCGGAGCAATCAGCCACTTTTTCTTAGTGGGTGGCTGTGATGGAGCAAGAGTTGGAAGAAACTACTATACGGAATTTGTAAAACAGACACCAAAGGATTCTGTCATTCTCACGCTTGCCTGTGGAAAATACCGTTTTAATGACCTTGATCTTGGAACCATCGGCGGACTTCCAAGAATTATGGATATGGGACAGTGTAACGATGCTTATAGTGCAATCAAGGTTGCAATTGCGCTCGCAGAAGCGTTTGACTGCAACGTGAACGAACTTCCACTTTCCATGGTATTGTCCTGGTATGAGCAGAAAGCAGTCTGCATTTTACTGACGTTGTTACACCTTGGTATTAAAAATATTTATCTTGGACCAACTCTGCCGGCGTTTCTTTCACCGAATATTTTGAATTATCTGGTAGAAAATTATCAGATTTCTCCGATCAGCACCCCGGAGGAAGATCTGAAAAAAATACTTGGCTGATTGAAGTCTGCCATTTGTATTCGAACATAGAGTGTGCTAGAATAAGGTTGTTGCACTGTGAAAAGTGTGTCAGCCTTATTCTGCGTGTGTCTGATGGCAGATTTTGCACAAAAGAGATAAGGCGGAAGTTTTATTTGACAGTACAAGAGGAGATTTTTATGGAAAAAGAGACAGAAAAACAGAATCTTGGGAGTGGCAGCATTCCCGGTTTAATGATAAAACTGGCGGTGCCTACAATTATCGCACAACTTGTAAACCTTCTATATAATTTGGTTGACCGTATTTATATCGGACATATCCGCGAGGTGGGGGATATTGCACTGACCGGACTCGGGTTATGTTTTCCGGTACTTATGATGGTTACGGCATTTGCAATGCTCATCGGTTCCGGTGGCGCACCGAGAGCCGCAATTTATATGGGAAAAGGGGACAATGAGACAGCGGAGCGTATTCTTGGAAACAGTGTGACAAGCCTGATCGTAATCTCGGTTGTGCTGACCATCTTTCTGGAAGCAGTCGCGGAGCCGATTCTGTGGATGTTTGGCGCGAGTGAGAAAACCTTGCCATTTGCATTGGGATATATGCGGATCTATGTGGCGGGGAGTATTTTTGTCATGATGACGCTGGGATTGAATATGTTTATCACAACACAGGGATTTGCAAAGATCAGTATGAAGACAGTTCTGATCGGAGCAATTTGCAATATCATTCTTGATCCTTTATTTATTTTTGCATTTCATATGGGCGTAAAGGGCGCGGCCGTTGCAACGATTCTCTCACAGGCAGTTTCCGCCGTGTGGGTGTTTTCTTTTTTGAATGGAAAACAGACAAAACTTCGTATCCGAAAAGAATATTTAAAAGTACAGCCGCAGATCATTCTTCCGGTCATGGGACTTGGTCTGGCATCATTTGTCATGAATATTACGGAGAGCCTTATAAACATTGCATTTAATGCGTCCCTGTCGAAATACGGCGGAGATGTGGCAGTGGGAGCGATGACGATCCTTGCAAGTATTATGCAGTTACAGTTCATGCCGGTGCAGGGGCTTGGACAGGGCGCACAACCGCTTATCAGCTATAACTATGGCGCGGCAAAGGTTGACCGTGTGAAAAAGACGATTCGCATTTTGATCGTGGTAAGTCTCATTTACACGATGGCATTCTGGCTGTTTGTAGAGTGTTTCCCGGGGGTTTTTGTACAGCTGTTCAACAGCAGTTCCCCGGAATTGTATGAGATGACGACGTGGGCTGCCCGGATTTATATGGGCATGACCGGTATCTTTGGAATCCAGATGGCAATCCAGCAGACGTTTATGTCGCTTGGACAGGCAAAACTTTCCTTATTCATTGCATGTTTAAGAAAAATCATCTTGTTGCTCCCACTGATCTATCTGATGCCGATGTTCATTGAGAACAAAGTGTTTGCAGTGTTTTTAGCAGAGCCTGTTTCGGACTTTATTTCGGTTGCAGTGGCTTCCACACTGTTTTTATGTAATATAAAAAAGATTCTGGCAAAGGCGTAAGAATATGACAAAAGATCTGACACAGGGGAAAATTACTCCATTACTTGTAAAATTTACGATACCACTTTTATTTGGAAACATTTTTCAGTTGATGTATAACTCAGTGGACAGCATTATCGTCGGTCAGCTTGTGGGAAAAGAGGCATTGGCGGCGGTCGGCACAAGCAATCCACTGATGACACTTGCAATTTTGTTTGTGAACGGCATGTGTATCGGGGCTTCCATTTTGATGGGAACCCAGTACGGCGCAAAGAAAATGGATGTTTTAAAGCGGCAGATCAGCACGACGATGATTGCAGGAATTGTGTTCTCCATTGCGGTCACGTTGTTTTGCATTCTTTTTGCCAGACCGTTGTTATTACTGATCCGGGTGCAGGAGGAAGTGCTTCCGCTTGCAGTTTCTTATCTGAGAATCGTGTTTTTGGGATTTATTTTTACATTTATCTATAATTTTTTTGCATGCACATTGCGGGCGCTGGGAGACAGCACGACACCGCTCTATTTTCTTGTGGCAAGCTCGGTGCTCAATATCATCGGGGATTTGTTTTTCGTGGCAGTGCTCAGATGGGGCAGCATGGGCTGCGCGGTCGCAACGGTCGTCAGCGAGGCGGTGTGTTGTATGCTTTGCATCATTTACATTAAGAGAAAGGTGCCGGAGTTAAATCTTGGAAAAGCATGGTTTGTATTCGATGGAACGCTGCTGAAACAGACGATCCTCTATGGATGGACGAGTGCGATGCAGCAGGGAACCGTGCAGCTTGGAAAAATCGGTGTGCAGGCAATTGCCAACACAATGGGAGTTTCCGTGATGGCGGCGTATACGATCGTGAACCGCATTGATGATTTTGCGTGCCTTCCGGAACAGAATATTGCGCACTCTATGACGTCTTTTATGGCTCAGAACAGCGGAGCAGGAAAAAAAGAACGTGTGCGAAAGGGATTCTGGGGCGGTATGAAGATCGAACTGGTTTATGGAATGGTCATTTTTCTGGTGTGCTTCTTTTTTGCAGAGCCGGTTGTGCGTTTGTTCGTCAGAGACACAGATGTTGTAAAAGAGGGCGTCACTTATCTGAAACTGATCTCATTTATGTATCTGCTCCCGGCAGTTACGAATGGCATACAGGGATATTTCCGGGGAATCGGAGATCTGAAGATCACTTTGATCAGCAGTATGGTGAATATGGGCGTGCGTGTGCTCGCAGCATTTGTTTTTGTGTTTGGCTTTGCAATGAAGGTAGAGACATTCCCGTTTGCGTGTCTGGCAGGATGGATTGCCATGCTGATTACGGAAGTGCCTCTTTTAGTGCGCAGTTATGGGCGCCTGAAGCACGGAGAGAATGCTGTGATCTAGAAGGATATACAAGATATTGGACATGAATGACAGGGAAAAATGATGGAAGAGAACAGGGCAGAACAATTGCTTTTTTTATGGGAAAAAATTTCAGAAGGAGAAATCCGTCTGCTTCGGGTATTCGGAGAACAGCCGGTCGTGACAGTGCCGGGATTTATCGATGGAAGATGCGTGCGGGAACTGGGAGACTATTGCTTTTCAAGAAGAAAGCTTCCGGAGAATGAGATCCGGTATTCAAGGTACTGCGGAGGTATGTGGGAGAGCGGTCTGTCTGTGTTGAAAGACAAAGAAAAAAAGGATCATATTTCATCAGAACAGGAAGAAAATATTGTTTCTTTGGAAACAATAGAACGGGATGGAAAACTGCACGAATTATCGGAAAAATATATCAAAGAGGTACAACTTCCGGCAGACATTGTGAAAATAGGAAGCTGTGCGTTTTATAACTGTACGAAAATGGAAAGGATCAGTGTTTATCCAAAACTTGTGGAAGTGGGAAGTGATGCGTTTATGAATTGCCTGAATCTGCGAAGCTTACGGATGTGTGCAGGGGTAGAGGAGCCGACCGGACTAAAACAGCTTCTCGCGCAGATCAAATGGCAGGTGGAAGTATCGTTTGAACAGGAGGACGGAGAGAGAGAGGCAGTTCTTATGTATCCGGAATATTATGAGAGTTATGATGAGATCGGACCGGCGCATATTTTTGAACTGAATCTTACCGGAGAGGGTTTCCGTGCAAGACAGTGCTTTAAGGAGGGTGTCATTTTACTGAATGCCTATGATGAGATTTTCCCACAGGCGTGTGTGGAGGAGTCAGCGGAGGTGCTCATTCCGATGGCGTGGAACCGCTTATATGCTGCATGTGGGCTGTCACCGGAGGCAAGGGCAGCTTATGAGACTTATGTGAGGGAACAGTCCGGGAAGGTTTTAGCCATTCTTTTAAAGAAAAGAGAGTTAAAACCGTTACATTTCTTCTTTGAGAAAGGATACGGCAGGAAGGAGCAGATAGAGGATGCCGTTGCAATCGCATCACATGAGGAATGGATGGAGGGCGTGGCAAGCCTCATCGCGTGGAAGCGTGAACTGTTTGCAGAACCAGAGAAAACGGCGGATGTGAAGAGCCGCTATTCATTTGAGGAATTTTAATAATAAAGGAGCTGACATGGAGCAGTTTAGGAGTAAACATAAGCAGACACAGAGCGAGTGGGAGGCAGAGATGTCGAAGAAAGTTCTGGAGTTTGTGCGAAGTGAACTATATATGGATCTGCGCTTTTTAGATATTGCACTCGGCACGCTTGTTTACCGGGCGGATGAGAATATCAGAAGCTTTGCGACTGACGGCACATATCTTTATTTTTCCACGGAGCAGGTGTTAAGGGTGTTTCAGAGCAACCCGAAATATCTCGACCGGGCATACCTGCACAGCGTGCTGCACTGTATCTTTTTCCATCTCTGGATTGGTGGAAAGAGAGACCGGGAAAAATGGAATCTTGCCTGCGATATTGCAGTGGAATACACAATCGACCAGATGGACAAACCGAGTACGAGGCGGATTTTAAGCTGGCAGAGACAAACGGTTTATGAAGAGCTAAAACAGCTAAAGAGCGGGATCTCCGCGGCGGTTATTTATCGTTATCTAAGTGGCAGAAAGCCGGCAGAACTGATCGCACTGCAAAAGGAATTTTACACGGACGACCATCGTTACTGGCCGAAGGAGGAACAGAAAAATGCCGCAAATGAGGACGCCAGAAAACAGTGGGATAAAATTGCAAGGCAGACGCGCATGGAAAAGGAATCAAGAGGGGATGAGACAGAGGATGGAGAAGAAATTCTTGCTGTACAGCTGAAGGCAGAGAAGAGCAGACAAAGTTATGCAGATTTTCTGCGTAAATTTTCCGTTCTGCGGGAGGAACTGCATGCGGATCCCGATGAGTTTGACCTGAATTATTATATTTATGGATTGCGACTTTACGGAAATATGCCGCTCATTGAGCCGGTGGAGAGCCGGGAGGTCAAAAAAATCCAGGAGTTTGTCATTGTGGTCGATACGAGTTATTCGACCAACGGAGAACTCATCCACAATTTTTTGAAAGAGACCTATACGATCCTGACCGAACAGAACAGTTTTTTTGCAAAAAGCAGAATACACATCATTCAGTGTGACGATCAGGTGCGCATGGATGAGGAGGTAAAAAACAGCCGCGAACTCGAACAGCTTTTAAATCGTTTTACAGTTATAGGAGGCGGCGGAACTGATTTCAGACCGGCTTTTGCTTATGTGAACGAATTATTAGAGCAGGGCGTGTTGAAAAATCTTGGCGGGTTGTTATATTTTACGGATGGCAAGGGCATTTATCCGAAGAAACGGCCGGAATATAAGACCGCATTTCTGTTTCTGGATGATTATGATGAGAGTGCCGTTCCACCGTGGGCAATGAGACTCCGGGTGGAACAGGAGGATATTTTGGCAGAGGAGACAAGGAGAAACCATGAACATTAAGCAGGCAAAAGAAGAGATCAAACATACAGTGCAGGCATATCTGAGCAAAGATGCATTTGGCGAATATAAAATCCCGGCGGTCAGACAGCGTCCGGTTCTGTTGATTGGACCACCGGGAATCGGAAAGACACAGATCATGGAGCAGATTGCCAGAGAGTGTGAGATCGGGCTTGTGGCGTATACCATCACCCACCACACAAGGCAGAGCGCAGTAGGACTTCCGTTTATTAAGGAGGAGCAGTACGACGGAAAAACATATTCTGTGACGGAGTACACCATGAGCGAGATTATTGCGAGTGTCTACCGCAAAATCGAGGAGGGCGGCAGGAAAGAGGGAATCCTTTTTATTGACGAGATCAACTGCGTCTCTGAGACGCTGGCACCGACCATGCTGCAATTTTTGCAGTGTAAAACGTTTGGCAACCAGGCAGTCCCGGAGGGATGGATCATTGCCGCAGCCGGAAATCCGCCGGAGTACAACAAGTCGGTGAGAGATTTTGATATGGTAACGTTAGACCGTGTGCGCTGCATGAATATCGAAGCAGACCTTGGCGTGTGGAAGGAATATGCAAGAGAAAAACGTTTAAACAGCGCAATTTTAAGTTATCTGGAACTTCGTCCGAAGAATTTCTACCGCGTGGAGGCGGACGTGGACGGATTACAGTTTGTGACCGCCAGAGGTTGGGAGGATTTAAGCAATCTCATGGATGTCTACGAGGAACTTGGGATTCCGGTGGACGAGGAGATCATTCATGAGTTTCTGCGGCATGAAGATGTGGCGGAGGATGTGTCTGCCTACTTTGATCTGTATAAAAAATATCAGGACGATTATGGCATTGCAGAGATTTTGGAGGGAAAAGTAAAGCCTTCCGTCTATGCGCGTATTGATCAGGCAGCGTTTGATGAGAGGCTTTCGGTGGTCAATCTGCTGCTGGATGGTGTCTCAAATGTCTTTTATCAGATACAGAGAGAGCGTGAGATCACGGATGCATGGTATGATTTTTTGAAGGAATACCGTCAAAAATTAAAAAATTCTTTGCAGGCAAAAGGAATTTTTGAAACGATTCTTGCAGAAAAAACAGCGTCAGATGAGCAGAACGAGAAACAGCAGTTTGTCTCAAAAGCACAGAGTGACCGTGCACGCAGCCTGAACGAAAAATTGAAGGAATGTGCGAAAAAGATTGTAGCCGAGGAAACAATTAATATAGAAGAAACTGCTTTATTTGCGCTCGCAAAAGAGCCGTTTGACGCACAGTGTGAAAAACTGCAAAGCCTTGAAAATCAAGGGATTGAAACCTTAGAACATGCATTTACATTTATGGAGCAGGCATTTTCGGATGGACAGGAAATGGTAGTTTTTGTGACAGAACTTACGATCACACCGGAGATCGCGGTCTTCTTAAGTGAGCATCGCATAGAGCGTTATGAAACATATAAAAATCAGCTCCTGATCGGCACAAAACGCGCAGAAATTCTGTCTGAGATCGCAAGAGATTAAGACTGTTTCCAGATTTTTTGGGGAAAAATTAATGGAAGTTGCATAAAAATAAGCAGAAAAGCTCACAATAATTGTAATATCTGACTGTTTCTGCTTTAACGCGAAAAAGTTATAACTGACTCGTTAGTAGATTATTTACACAAATGAAAAAAATATATGGTAAAATTCAAAGAAATTTTCTCAGCACAGTTCCTGAATGAGAAATTTGACTTTTGGGAATAATTGAGTATGATAGGGTTTTGTAATGAAGCGGCAGATAAATTTTTGGTTTATCTGTCGTTTTACTATGTTATGTATCATTCTTGAGGAAAGGAGAAAAATGAGAAAAAAAATATTGGACGCAGCATTACTTTTTGCTTTCGCATTGTGCTTGATTGTTACGTCCAACATTCAGGAAGAGGCAGCATATGTTGCAGAGCTTGAGAATGAGGCAGTACCGCTTCAGAATCAGGAGGCAGAGCCGGAAGAAATGCAATTTTCCGCCGGTGTGGCAGCTGCAATTTCCGCAAATTCATTTACCACAGAATCAGATGAAAAAACAGGTGTTGAAAAGAAAGATGTTGTTTTAGTGACAACTTCAAATGATTCAGAAAGTAATTTAGAAGAAGAGACAGACGGATCAGTTGAAACAAATACAGAAGTAAGTGAGAGTGGTCAGGTGGAGGAAGTTTCTGGAACTTCGCAGGCTCCGGCATACAACAATCGTTGGAACATCAGCCTGACCGATGAAGAGATCGATTTGCTGGCCAAAATCGTGTGGCTGGAAGCAAACGGCGAACCTGTCGAGGGGCAGGAAGCGGTTGTCGAGGTGGTGTTAAACCGCATGGCATCCGATTTGTATCCGAATACATTATATGATGTGCTGAGCCAGAACAATCCGGTTCAGTTTGTTTCCTGGAAAAGACGGGATAAAGCGCATCCGACAGAGACAGAGTACCAGTCTATTTATAATGTATTAAATGGAAATACAGACCTATTAAGAAATGATACAATGAATTTTTCAACTTATCCGCTCACATCGAATCTTGATGTAAAAATCTGCTGTCATTATTTCTGCTACTAATAAAGTACCAGGCCATGACGCAGCCAGCAAAAGGGATAGTACATGGATAATTTCCGTGTGCTGTCCCTTTTCTGGATTCTGAAAATATGTTAAAATATCCGAAAAGGCAAAATGATTCAACAGAGGGCAACACACCCATGAATCATTTTTTCATACAGTAAATTGCGAATTGTAAAACTCAACACAGTGTAAATATATTGTGAAAAATTAATCCGCGCAAAAAAGACACTGGGGAGCCGCCGGTTCTTAGAAAGCAGTGGCTGTATTTCGTTCTGATTTATCAGATAAGAAATGCAGCCGGTGGTTTCTTAGTACCGTTGCGAGCGACACGTAGCGGAAGCGGGTCTCTTTATGCACGGATTAATTTTGAACAATTTAAAGACAGTATAGATGAATTTTACAATTCGCTACATAACCTAAGGAAAAAATAATCATGAAACAAATTATAGCAGGAATCCTGGCACATGTGGACGCCGGCAAGACCACATTGTCAGAAGCACTTTTATATAGCAGTGGAAGCATTAAAAAAATAGGGCGCGTCGACAACGGCGATGCATTTTTAGACACGGATGCGATGGAGAAGAAACGTGGTATCACGATTTTTTCAAAGCAGGCAGAATTACAATTTGGTGACACGAAAATGACACTTTTGGACACCCCGGGACACGTGGATTTTTCGGCAGAGATGGAGCGGACGCTGATGGTGCTTGATTACGCCGTGCTTGTCATCAGCGCATCTGACGGAGTGCAGGCTCATACACAGACACTCTGGCGGCTTTTAAAACGGTATGAGATCCCGGTATTTCTTTTTATCAATAAAATGGATCAGCCGGGAACCGACAGAGCGGCAATTCTTTTGGAGTTAAAAAAACAGTTGTCGGACGGATGCATTGATTTCACGGAACTTGGCGCAGGAACAGAAGAAGAAGCACAGGAAAACGAGAAAAGCAGTACTATTATGGAAGAAATTGCCATGGAAGATGAGACTGCGATGGAAAGTTTTTTAGAGACCGGAAGGATTGCCGGTGAACAAATCAGGGAAATGATCGTGCAGCGAAAGATATTTCCGTGCTTTTTTGGTTCTGCGCTTCGGAATGCCGGCGTGGACACATTTTTACAGGGGTTTGACCGATATACACTGGCACCGGAATACCCGGATGAATTTGGCATGAAAGTTTTTAAGATTGCTAGAGATGAGGCAAATAACCGGCTGACGTATCTGAAAGTGACCGGAGGAACGTTAAAAGTGAAATCACCGCTTTCGAATGCAGATCATGTGCGGTTTGGTGAGGAAGTGTGGGAACAGAAAGTGAACCAGATCCGCATTTATTCCGGAACCAAATATGAGCTGATCAATGAAGCGGATGCCGGAATGGTGTGCGCCGTGACCGGATTAGACCACACATATCCGGGACAGGGATTTGGAATAGAAGCGCAGGGAGAAACACCGGTATTAGAGCCGGTACTGCATTTCCGTCTGATTCTCCCGGAGGGCGTGGAGCCGGCAGTCATGCTGCCAAAATTGCGCCAGATCGAGGAGGAAGAGCCGGAATTACATATTGTATGGAACGAAAAGCTTCAGGAGATCCAGATCCAGATCATGGGCGAGGTCCAGACTGAAATTTTAAAAAGCATGATCGCAGAGCGGTTTGGCGTGGATGTGTCATTTGGTCCGGGTAAGATTGTATACAAGGAAACAATCGCAGATACGGTGGAGGGCGTGGGACATTTTGAACCGCTCAGACATTATGCGGAAGTACATCTTTTGTTAGAGCCGCTGGAACCGGGAAGCGGTATTGTGATCGACACAGACTGCAGTGAGGATGTGCTGGATAAAAACTGGCAGCGGCTGATCGTGACACATTTAAAAGAGCGGGAGCATATCGGAGTGTTGACCGGTTCGGTGATCACAGATATGAAAATCACAGTAATCGGTGGAAGGGCACACACGAAACACACGGAGGGCGGCGATTTCAGACAGGCGACTTACCGGGCAGTGCGCCAGGGCTTAAAACAGGCGCAGTCTGTGCTGCTGGAGCCGTATTATGAATTTCACATAGCTGTTCCGCAGAATATGGTAGGACGTGCTATGACGGATATTGAAAAGATGCATGGAAAGTTTGAAGGTCCTTATCAGGAGGGCGAAGCACAGGTTCTGCGCGGCATTGCTCCGGTGGTGTGCATGGCAAATTACCAGAAGGAAGTGACTGTCTACACGAAAGGGCTTGGAAAAGTAACGTTCCGGTTTGCGGGATATTACCCATGTCACAACACGGAAGAGGTGGTCGCACAGACCGGTTATGATCCGGAGCGGGATCTTTCGCACCCGGCGGATTCTGTTTTCTGTGCGCACGGAGCAGGATTTATCGTTCCATGGAATGAAGTGCCGGATCACATGCATGTGGAGGGCAGGCTGTTAAAAAAGAAAGAGCAGCAGGAGGAAGCACCTTCCGGTAAAAAGACAAAAACCTACGATCCGGATCACTGGATCGACATTGAGGAGATTGACGCGATCTTAGCACGCACCTATCATGCAAATAAGCATGAGAAGGGAGCGACAAAGCAGTGGCGGACCACGAAAAAAGTGATCTCGGGAGACAATGCGCCGCGCTATGCACCTGTAAAGGCAGTTTCCAAAGAGGAATATCTGCTGGTGGACGGTTATAATATCATTTTTGCATGGGAGAGCTTAAAAGAGCTTGCAGCAGTCAATATCGACGGAGCAAGAGGAAAGCTTTTAGACATTTTGTGCAATTATCAGGGCACAAAAAAATGCAATCTGATCGTGGTGTTTGATGCGTACCGCGTAAAAGGACATCAGACGGAAATGTTCGATCACCATAATATCCATGTCGTGTATACAAAAGAAGCAGAGACTGCCGATGCTTATATTGAAAAGTTTGCACATGAAAATGGAAGAAAATACCATGTGACCGTGGCGACTTCGGATGGTCTTGAGCAGATCATCATCACCGGGCAGGGCTGTCATCTGCTCTCTGCAAGAGAGTTTGAGCGTGAGGTAGAGGCAGCAAACCAGACGCTTCGGGAAGCAATCGACGGAATGAGGGAAAAATCATCCAATCACATTCTGGGAGATGCACTGAAACAATTAACCGATGAGAAAATACAATTGTAAAACTCATAAAAACGGAATTATGAAAATGAATCAATCACAGGAAAAACAGGACGGAGAGAAATTATGTTACCAGAACAATTTTGTGTGCGTATGAAAGAAATGCTCGGGGAGGAGTACGCAGCATTCTATGCAAGCTATGATCTGCCGAAATATCAGGCACTCAGAATCAATCCATTGAAAACAGAGCGGGATACTTTTTTGCAGCAGGCGCCGTTTTCCTTAAACAGAGTGCCGTGGACAACGAATGGCTATTATTACAGTGGGAATGATCAGCCCGGCAGACATCCGTATCATGAGGCGGGCGTTTACTATATCCAGGAGCCGAGTGCGATGGCTCCGGCGGAGTATCTGATGGCGGAACCGGGAGAGCGCATTTTAGATCTGTGTGCCGCACCTGGAGGCAAGAGCTCACAGATTGCATGTTCCATGCAGGGGGAAGGACTGATCGTCTGCAATGAGATTCATCCGGCGAGAGCAAAGATCCTGTCTGAGAACATCGAGCGCATGGGCGTGTGCAATGCGCTTGTGACAAATGAGACACCACAGAAACTTTCGGATAATTTCCGCGAATATTTTGACCGTATTTTAGTGGATGCACCGTGTTCCGGTGAGGGAATGTTCCGCAAGAACGAGGATGCCTGTGATGAGTGGAGTCCGGAAAATGTAGAGAACTGTGCCGCAAGACAGGCGGAGATCTTAGACTGCGCAGCGGAGATGTTAAAGCCGGGCGGACGGCTTGTGTATTCGACCTGCACGTTTGCCCCGACGGAGAATGAAGGCAGTATCAGCCGCTTTTTAGAGCGCCACCCGGAATTTTCAATATTACCGGTGGAGAAAAAAGACGGTATGATGCCGGGTGTGCCGGCGTGGACAGAGCATCCGGCGGATGGTTTAGAACACACCATCCGTCTGTGGCCGCACCATTTAAAAGGTGAAGGGCATTACCTCGCTGTCTTACAGAAAGCGGGTGTTTTATCCAGAACCTGTCAGGGCTATTGCAGAAACGGTGTGGAGAAGGGGATCAGTGAGAAAGAGTGCAGGGAATTTTTTGCATTTGCAGAGGAAAACCTTGTGAAAAATATAACAGGCAATTTCCTGAAATTCGGCGACCAGCTTTATCGGATGCCGGAGGGAATGCCGTCCATCCGGAATCTGAAAGTGCTCCGCCCGGGACTGCATCTGGGAACCTTAAAAAAGAACCGTTTCGAGCCGTCCCATGCACTGGCGTTAGCATTAAGACCGGATCAGGTAAAGCATGTGTGCAATTTAGAGAGTGACTGCCCGCAGATCAAAGCATACTTAAATGGACAGACCCTGAATATGGACGGAGAAAAGGGCTGGTATTTAGTGACTGTGGATGGTTACAGTATTGGCTGGGGCAAGTTAGCCGGTGGTATTTTAAAAAATCATTACCCGAAGGGACTTCGAAAAAATGGCTGATGGGAAAACAGGAAAAACTTTAAATTTAACAGAGGGTAATCCGTTAAAACTGATTTTATTATTTGCAATTCCTGTCTTTTTGGGAAGACTGTTCCAGATGATGTACAGTCTGATCGATACCAAGATCGTCGGAAGTATTTTAGGGGAAGAGGCATTGGCGGCAGTTGGCTCCGTGTCGATCCTTTATAATCTTCTGACCGGAATTTTCAGCGGCTTTACATTGGGATTTTCCATTGTGACCGCACAGAACTATGGAAGTGGGAATGAGAAACTTTTGAAGAAAAATGTGGCGTCTTCCATAATACTGGGAATGATGACGGCGGTTGTGATCATTTTTGCAGTACTGCTTTTCTTAAATCCGATCCTTCATGCCATGAATGTTCCGGAAGAACAGTTTTGCATGGCACATGATTATATCAGGATTTTAGTGTGGGGCATGTTTGTTACACTGGCATACAATCTGTGTGCGGATATGCTCCGGGCAATCGGGGATTCCGTGACACCACTGATCTTTCTGGTCATTGCGGCGGTCACAAATATTGTGCTTGACTATCTCTTTATCGGCGGCTTTTCCATGGGCGTGTCAGGAGCTGCCTGTGCGACGGTGCTGTCACAACTGGTCTCAGCAGTATTATGCTTTCTGCGTATCAAGTCCGGTTTCCCAATCCTTCACATCTCGAAGAATGATCTGGAGTGGGACAGAGAACGCATGAGACTTCTGTATCAGAACGGACTGGCGATGGCACTCATGTCATCTCTGGTAAACTGCGGTACTTTGATCTTGCAGACGGGAATCAATAAACTTGGAACGAACATTATCGTGGCACATACAGCGGCGCGCAAAGTGTTTGAGATATTCAGTCTTCCAGTCAGCGTTTTTGGCGCCTCCATGGCAACTTACTGTGGACAAAATTACGGAGCCGGAAAGTATGACAGGATCCGGCAGGGCTTAAAGGCAGTGCTTGGAATCGGCTGTGTGTTCAGTGTGATTATTTTTATTTTATCGCATACGATATCACCGTATCTGATCTCTTTTATTGCAAGTTCAAAGAATAAGGAGGTCATTTACTGGGGCACACAGTATCTGGTGTACGATATGTCTTTTCAGGTGGTCTGTGTGTTTATTGTGATCCTGCGCAATTCGCTGCAGGGAATCGGAGATCAGAGGACGCCCGTCTTTTCAAGTTTTATAGAGCTGGCGGGAAAAGTGGTGTTCACGCTGGTTTTTGTGCGTAGGTTTGGTTATTGGGCAGTCATCTGGACAGAACCGGTCATATGGATCTGCATGGTGATCCCACTGATCGTGACGGCAGCAGGAAACCCGGTATTATTTGGAAAACAAAAATAGGAGCTTTCTATGGAGCGTTGGATATGGTTTCTGGGAATGGCAGTCTTTTATGGAGTGCTGTTTCTATGGTTTTTAAATCAGGTGAAAAAGCCGGATTATAAGAAAAATTATGTGCTTGTAAAGACACTGCAGAGTGCAGCGTTTGTGTCTGTGTTTCTGGCAGCAGCAGTTGTCAGTCGGGATATTCTGGATTTCTGGCTGATGCTTCCGGCGTTTGTCTGCTGCTTTGCAGGAGATGTAATACTTGCTTTTTATAATAAGATCAAAAAAAAGAGACTTTTTTTGTTGGGACTTGTCACATTTTTAATGGGGCATCTGTTCTTTATCCGGTGGCTGGACCGGATGCAGCCGCCGGCAGTTGCAGATATGGTGTTTCCGGTCATAGCGGTGATCGGGATTTTTGCAGTGACAGGAATGGGCAGCTTTCATACCGGAAGACTCCGGCCATGCATTTTAGTCTACACTTTTTTTATTGCATACCTGTTTGCAAAAAGCATGCATATTGCAGTGAGTATCCCTGACATGCGGCACATCGTCTGTGCGGTGGGAAGTTTTCTGTTTATGATCTCAGATATTTCCATTCTGTTTCTTTATTTTTATAAAAATAAGGACCGGAAAGTCCACCTGTTTAACCTCACCACTTATTATGTGGGGATTTTTCTTCTGGCGATCAGTCCTTTGTTTCATTAAACGAGGCAGAATCTTTGTCGAAAAATGTTGTATCATGTTTAGAAGATGCCAGATAATGCATATTTTTGTGAAAAAAAACAAAAAAAACGCTTTTTTATGTGAAAATTATGTATAATAGCTAAAGAGATGATACATTATCGAATCAGGAAGGTACGAATCAGATATGAACAGACAACTGACAATGCTCATTGTAGATGACATGGAAGTGGAACGCATTTCGTTTGCAGAAATCTTTAAAGACGAATATCAGATTCTGGAGGCGGAAAACGGGAAACAGGCGATGGAACAACTGGAACAACAAAAGGTACATATTGTTCTTCTTGATCTTTGCATGCCGGTGATGGATGGATTTGAAGTGATCCGGGAGATGAAACAGCAGGATAAGTATGCGGATATCCCGATCGTCGCAAAAACTGCAATTGATGAGAAAACAGAGGTTAAAGCGTTAGAAGCTGGAGCGGATGAGTATATTTTTTCTCCGTGTGATCCGGCCATCGTGAAAAAAAGAGTTCATAATCTTGTGGAAAAATATATTCTGGAACGGGAGAAGATCAGGGCACAGTTAGAGAAAGAGCAGGAGATGGGCAGGGCAAAAGAACTGTTTCTTGCAAGGATGTCCCATGAACTCCGCACACCGATCAATGGAATTCTGGGCATTTCACAGCTTGCCCATTATAAAGATGCAGAAGTCCGGGAGGATTTTAAGAAGATCCGTTACCAGGCGGAGTATCTGTGGGAACTGGTCAATGATGTGCTGGATATGGCAGCCATTGACAATGGAAAAATGACGATCCGTCATGTGGCGTTTTCACTCAATGAGGTCGTGTCGGAGGTCTCTGGTCTTTTTTATTCCCAGTGCAGAATGAAAAGGATCTATTTTTATTTCAGGGTTGACAATGTGACACATGAATATCTGATCGGAGATGCAATCCGTGTCAAGCAGGTGCTTGTGAATCTGCTCTCAAATTCGTTTAAGTTTACCGAGAAGGGCGGAACCATTGAGGTGTGCATGTCTGAGCTGGATGTGGATGACAGCAGGACGGTTTTACATATTACAGTGCGTGATACCGGATGTGGGATTTCGGATAAAGCTTTGGAAAAAATCTGGGAACCGTTTGAGCAGGAACAGCATGAAAACGGAAAATATTACGGTGGCAGCGGTCTGGGACTTCCAATCACAAAGAGCATTGTCGAACAGATGCACGGAACGATCGATGTGGCATCCGAATATAATGTGGGTTCAAAATTCATCGTGGACATTCCATTTGAAATTGGAAAAAGTATTGTGCGGGAGAAACGTAAGTTCAGATCATTAAAAGTTTTTCTGGTAAACAATGATGAGATCGCACTGCATTATATGATGTCGACGCTGACGAGACTCGGGATCCGGTATGACAGTTCGACAGACGGGAAGGAGATCATCCGGATACTCAAAGAAGCGTATGAACGAGGGGAAGGCTACGACATCTGTTTTGTCAACTGGCAGATGCCGGGTGGATTCGGCAAAAAACTGGTCAGGGAAATGAGAGAGATATTTGACCGTGATACATTAAAAATCGTCACATCTTCCTATGATACAGAGGATTATGAGGAAGAGATGCGCGGGGCGGGTGTAGATTATATCCTGAAAAAACCGGTGTTGCAGTCTCAGGTATACAGTCTGATCTCAGAGATCTGCAGTGTGCCGGAGACAGAGAAAAATAAAACGGAGGACTATGATTTTTCCGGAAAGCGTGCACTGCTGGCGGAGGATAATGCAGTTAATGCAGAGGTCTTTCAGGGATTTTTGAAGGCTGTTCATGCAGAAGTGGAATGTGTCGATAATGGGGAAGCAGCACTTTCACGCTATCAGAATATGCCGGATTACTATTATGACATGATTTTTATGGATCTGAATATGCCGATCATGGATGGGTATGAGGCAGCAAAGAGTATCCGGGGCAGCGAAAAGCCGGACGCATCGGATATCCCGATTCTGGCAGTCACTGCAAATGCGATGGCAAAGGATATCGTGAAAGTGCATGAGGCAGGCATGAACGAAAGGATCACAAAGCCGGTACAGAGAGAACTGTTGTATCAGACAATGGAAAAATATATTCTGTAAGAAAGGGCAGGAGCACATTGCGTGTTCCTGCTTTTTATGCAATAGGAAATGTTTGAAAAGAGAGAAGCTGTGCTTGACAACGAATCCGTTTCTGTGATAGGTTATAAGCAGGCACTTTAATGTGGTAGCGTGGTAATAAACTGAAAATAAAGGATGGAGATTTTATGAAGAAATTTATGGCATTATTACTTGTTGCAGGGATGACATTGTCGCTGACAGCGTGTGGAGGTTCCACTGATACAGCAAAAACGGATCAAGCAGACGGAAAAGATACATTTACTGTTGGATTTGACCAGGATTTTCCGCCGTTTGGTTATGTGGGGGATGATGGCGAATTTACAGGGTTTGACATTGAGATGGCGACGGAGTGTGCAGCGCGTATGGGCAAAAAGATTGTGTTACAGCCGATCGACTGGGATGCAAAGGATATGGAGTTAGAAGCCGGTACGATCGACTGTATCTGGAATGGATTTACGATGAATGGACGTGAAGATCAGTATACATGGACAGATCCATATATGGACAACAGCCAGGTGGTTGTGGTAAAGAAAGATTCCGGAATTAACACACTTGCGGATCTTGCAGGAAAAGTGGTGGAGGTACAGAAAGAGTCTGCCGCAGAGACCGCATTAAACGATGAAGAACATGCAGATCTGATGGCCTCCTTTGCACAGCTCTTATCGGTAGGCGAATACAACACCGCATTTATGGATCTTGAGTCTGGCGCAGTCGATGCTGTTGCGATAGATATCGGTGTCGCACAGTTCCAGATTGAGGGAAAAGAAGATCAGTATCAGATTTTAGATGAGACGATTTCCTCAGAACAGTATGCGGTTGGATTTTTCCTTGGAAACACAGCACTTCGCGATGAGGTGCAGAGCACTTTATTAGAGATGGTAGAGGACGGCACATTCGCAGAAATATCCAACCAATATTTCGGTTATGATGTCTGCACGCTCGGCAAATAACAGCGCATTGGTTTTACAGTAGAAAAAGATAGGGGTTCTTTTTATATGAGCTTTCAGGTAATGATTTCCCAGCTTGGTTCCGGGATGATGACAACAATTCAGATTTTCTTATTAACACTTATTTTTTCACTGCCGCTTGGACTTCTGGTAGCCTTCGGAAGAATGTCAAAAAATGCTGTGATAAGAACGATCACCAAAATATATATTTCCATTATGCGTGGAACACCCTTAATGCTACAGCTTTTGGTGGTATATTTTGGACCATACTATATTTTCGGCGTGAATATTTCGTCAAGCTACCGCGCATATGCGGTTGTGATCGCATTTGCAATCAACTATGCTGCATATTTTGCAGAGATATACCGTGGTGGTATTGAGTCCATGCCGGTTGGACAGTATGAGGCGGCAAAAGTATTAGGCTATGGAAAAACACAGACATTTGTAAAGATCATCCTTCCACAGGTGATCAAGCGTATTCTTCCGTCCGTGACCAATGAGGTGATCACGCTGGTAAAAGACACGTCGCTTGCGTTTTCCATTGCTTATGCAGAGATGTTTTCACAGGCAAAGGCACTGGCAGCTTCACAGAAGAGCATGATCCCGTTTGTGGCAGCCGCGATATTCTATTATGTCTTTAACTATGTGGTGGCATTTATCATGGAATTTTTTGAGAAAAAGATGAGTTATTATCATTAGAGATACAATCGTAGTAAAATTAAGGCAAAGAGGAAATGATATGAATTTACTGGAAATGCAGCATGTAAAAAAGGGCTTCGGCGAAAACGAAGTTTTAAAAGATATCAGTTTAAGCGTTGCAGAGGGCGAGGTTGTCTCCATCATCGGACCTTCTGGTTCCGGAAAATCCACCCTGCTGCGATGTGCGACACTGTTAGAGCAGATGGATGACGGAAGCTTAACGTATATGGGGGAAAAGGCGGCAGAGAGTATCAATGGAAAAACGGTTTATGCGAAACCGGCAGATTTGAAAAAGATACAGAGACATTTTGGACTGGTATTCCAGAATTTTAACCTGTTTCCACATTATTCTGTCTTAAAAAATATCATTGATGCCCCGGTCAGTGTTCAGAAGCGGAAAAAAGAAGAGGTTGTTGCAGAAGCAAAGGTATTACTGGAGAAGATGGGATTAAGCGGCAGGGAAGATGCCTATCCATGTCAGCTTTCCGGCGGACAGCAGCAGAGGGTATCCATTGCGCGGGCACTTGCCATGCGGCCGGAAATATTATTCTTTGATGAACCGACTTCCGCGCTCGACCCGGAACTGACGCTTGAGATCCTAAAAGTCATCCGGGAGCTTGCGGAGGAAAAAATGACGATGGTCATTGTCACGCATGAGATGAACTTTGCAAAAGATGTGTCAAACCGTATGATCTTTATGGATAAAGGTGTGATCGTGGAGGAGACGACACCGGAGTTATTATTTACTTCGACAAATCAGAGAACGAGGGAGTTCCTTGGAAAATATCATGACATGGCGTAGTGGTCGCATGTTTTGTATAAAAAATCATCTGTCCTGCATGGAAAAAAATATTTGACATCAAATGCGTGGATCAATATAATAAAGAACGGTAAAAAGATGTGAGATGTAATGTGAATCATAAACTCACATCTTTTTCTATGCTTTGAGAAATACTAGAAGAGAAAATGGAGGAACAGTGATGCAGAAAATCTGGGTATGTGGTGCCCGCGGTCAGATCGGACAGGCAGTGAATGATGTTGTGGATAAATTGGAATTTGAAATGTTAGATACAGATGTGGATGACCTTGATGTGACGGATACAGATGAAGTACTTCGTTTTGGCGAGATGAACCGCCCGGACATTATCATCAATTGTTCCGGTATGACGGATATCAGTTCCTGTGAGGAAAATCCTTCGCAGGCGTTTAAAGTAAATGCACTGGGAGCCAGAAATCTGGCGATCGTTGCAGCAAAAATGCAGGCAAAAATGGTACAGCTTTCCACGGATGATGTGTTTGACGGCAAAAGCACAGAGCCTTACACAGAATTTGACATTACAAATCCGGGAACGGTTTATGGAAAGTCCAAGCTTGCGGGGGAAAACTATGTGAAAGAATTCACAACAAAACATTTTATCGTGCGGAGCACCTGGGTGTATGGAAAGGGACAGAATTTTATCAATGGTTTCTTAAAAAAAGTGGACGCAGGCGAGCAGTTATCGATCGCCTCTGACCAGTTTGGATCACCGACAAGTGCAAACGAACTGGCAAGATTTTTATTACATCTGGTGCATACAAGCGAGTACGGAACTTATCATGCGACAAACAAGGGCGTGTGCAGCCGTTATGCGTTTGCACAGGAGATTTTGAAAATGACAGGAAAGACGGCTTCCATGCAGCCGGTTCCAACTGTCATGTCGGATTTTTCCAAGGTGAGACCGGCGTATGCGGTACTCGATAATTTTATTATGAGCATGGTTCCGATTTATGATTTCCCAGACTGGCAGGATTCCCTGAGAGAATATCTGGAAGAGAGGGGATTATATCATGCAGAATAGAGTTCAAAAGAAGAAAAAGATAAGCCTTACCACGATGATCTTTATTGCGCTTCTTGCAGGAGCTTTGGCCGGTGTGATCATCAACTATCTGATTCCATCGAACTACGTGGTGGATGATATCATTGTGCAGGGTGTCTTTTATATTGTCGGACAGGGATTTATCCGTCTGATGCGTATGCTCGTCGTTCCGCTTGTATTCTGCTCCATCGTCTGCGGAAGCATGGCAGTGGGAGATACGAAAAAGCTTGGAAGCGTCGGTGTGAAGACACTAATTTTTTATCTGTGTACGACAGCGCTTGCGATTACCGTTGCGCTGACGATCGCCAATATTTTTAATCCGGGAAAAGGACTTGATATGTCACAGATCCAGGTGACTTCCACCGTGAGTGAGACAACACAGTCCATGAGCATGACAGAAACACTGTTAGACATTATCCCGGTCAATATTTTTAATTCCTTAAGCGAGGGAAATATGCTGCAGATCATTGTGTTTGCATTGATCCTCGGTGTGATTCTCGCAAACATGGGAGACCGTGTTGACATTGTGAAGAACTTCTTTGGACAGTTCAATGATATTATGATGGAAATGACGATGGCTGTCATGAAGCTTGCACCGATCGGAGTGTTCTGCCTGATCGCAAAAACATTTGCAGAGATCGGTTTTGAGGTGTTCCTTCCATTATTAAAATATATGTTCTGCGTTCTGCTTGCGCTTGCAGTACAGTGTTTTGTGGTTTACCTTGGATTGCTGAAAATATTTTCGGGACTCAATCCGTTTATTTTCATCAAAAATTTCTTCCCGGTTATGGCATTTGCATTCTCAACTTCAACCTCGAATGCAACCATCCCGATGAATATTGATACACTCGCAGAAAAAATGGGCGTTTCGAAAAGGATTTCATCTTTCACGATCCCGCTCGGAGCGACCATTAACATGGACGGAACTTCGATCATGCAGGGAGTTGCAGTTGTGTTCACCGCACAGGCGTTTGGAATCCCTCTTGATATGATGGATTACCTCACTGTCATTGGAACCGCGACGCTTGCCTCCATCGGAACCGCCGGAGTGCCGAGTGTGGGACTGATCACACTGACGATGGTATTTAATTCTGTCGGACTTCCAATCGAGGGGATTGCACTGATCATGGGAATTGACCGGATCCTGGATATGACACGTACCGCTGTCAACATCACAGGGGACGCTGTCTGTACGACGATCGTTGCCTCCTGGAATAAGGCGGTTGACCGCGATGTTTATTACAGACGAAAATAGGGGACGGACTGTTTCAGGCGGTCACGGAATAATTGCACAAAAAAGTATAAGTGAAATTGTTACTTTGCACAAAAAGCTTATGTATTACAATAAAAACATCAGAGGTACTTGTAATTCCATACATTTTCGATATAATGTCTTAGATGGTTAAAAAATTAACGAACAAAAACGAGTGAGGTATTTACAATGTACGCTGATGAAAATGTGATCAAAATTAAACACGATGTACTTTATGAAGTGGCAAAACTTGCATTTGCAGGTGAGCTTGAGGAGAAGAAAGACTACATTGCAAACCAATTAATCCCAGGACCAGCAGCACATTTCCGCTGCTGCATCTATAAAGAGCGAGAGATTATCAGACAGAGAGTCAGACTGGCAGAAGGAAAAGCTCCTGGACCAGTAGATGACGGTAATGTGATCCAGGTGATCAGTTCTGCCTGTGAAGATTGTCCGATTTCCAGTTATACAGTGACAGAAAACTGCCAGAACTGTCTTGGAAAGGCATGTATCAATGCATGTAAATTTGGTGCGATCGAGCCGGGAAGACTTCGTTCCCACATTGATCCACAGAAATGTAAAGAGTGTGGCAAATGTGCTCAGGCCTGTCCGTACAATGCGATCGCACATTTAAAGAGACCATGTAAATTCAGCTGTCCGGTCAATGCGATTACATATGACGAGTACGGAATCTCTGTTATTGACGAGAAGAAATGTATCCGCTGCGGAAAATGTATCCACAGCTGTCCATTCGGTGCGATCGGATCTAAGACCTATATTGTAAATGTAATTGAAGCATTAAAATCTAATAAAAAAGTTTATGCAATGGCAGCTCCTGCAACAGAGGGACAGTTCGGTGATGATATCACGATGAATAGCTGGAAGAAAGCAATGGAGGCAGTTGGTTTTGATGGTTTCTTTGAAGTCGGTCTCGGCGGAGATATGACAGCTGCTTATGAGGCAGAAGAGTGGGCAGAAGCTTACAAAGAAGGCAAGAAGAAAGTAACTTCCTGTTGTCCTGCATTTGTCAATATGGTAAGACGTCATTTTCCGGAGCTTGCAGACAATATTTCTACCACGATTTCTCCGATGGCAGCAGTATCCCGCCTGATCAAAGCAAAAGATCCGGAGGCAGTTACCGTATTTATCGGACCATGTATCGCTAAGAAATCCGAGGTGGTAGACCAGAAGATCGAAGGCAATGCAGATTATGTATTAACTTATTCTGAGATCCGTGCCATCATGAAAGCGAAGAGTGTGGCATTAGAACCGGATGAGAACAGCTATCAGGAATCTTCTGTATACGGTAAGAGATTTGCCAATGCAGGCGGTGTGACTGCAGCAGTTCTTCAGAGCTTAAAAGAATCTGAAGATGAGATTGATGCAAAGGTATGCAAGTGTAATGGTGCAGCAGAGTGTAAGAAAGCGCTGTTATTAATGAAAGCCGGAAGATTGCCGGAAGACTTCATTGAAGGTATGGTATGTGAAGGCGGATGTGTCGGCGGACCAAGTGCATTCAACGATCAGATCTCTTCCAAGAAGAACAGGGATGCATTGATCAGCAATGCGGATGGACGCGGAATCCACGAAAACTTAAAGAATTATGATATGGACAGTTTCTCTATGCATCGTGAATAATGTTGATTTTACAGGGCTCGCAGCGGTTGTTGCGGGCTCTCTTAATTCATGACAATAGAATGTTCGCGGAGCGTGCATTCTATTGTTGTTGAAATTGCATATTATTTATAAAAAATACAAAAAATTAAAAAAATGCTTGAGTGAAAAAGTAAATTCCGCACGTAAACTTAAATTCCATACGGAAGACTAAATTCTATATTTTAGGGTTTGACGAAATGCGTCAAACCCTTTAAAGTGGAATTTAACCAGACATTGTTTGTGCATTTACTGGAAAAAGGCGTACTGATAAGGCAACTGGAATCGTGCCCTGTAAGACTAAATTCCACTTGCCTGGAGGAAAAAATATGCAAGACTCTTATCCGCAGATTCATATGTAATGTCTGGTTCTATTTTTGTAATAATGCCGGTGTCAATACAATCTCATCATCTGGTATCTCAGTAAGTCCAAAGTAATCTATTACCTCTGAAGGCAGCATGAGTTTTGCAAGCTTCAAGGGTGACATTCCACCCAGGCTCTGCCGGGGAGAGCTGTTGATATGGCTCATCATCAGAGTGATGTCTTCCTGAGAGTAGTCATCAAAGGAGGTGCCTTTCGGGCATATTTTACGGATATATTCATGGTTTTTCTCACAATGAGGTTTTTGCCAGGAACACATAGGATCGCAATAATAAATGCTTGTACGAATCAGGTTTTCCTGTCCGCATTCCAATGCGGCAGGATTCCGGAATTCACCACCTCTGTCTGTCAGGACTAAAGAGAATACAGAGGAAAATGAAAAAGTTCCTAAGGAGCGTTCGATAGAGTCAAAAATGGCTTTTACATGACAGACCTCTTTACTGTCGAGAAGGTAGGCCATCATAAGGGAACAACAATCAAAGTGAAGGGTAAGTAACACTTTTTTTGAACCTTCACAGCCCAGGACAGTATCCATTTCCGTAACCCTTGTGTCAGGAAATTCCTTTAAAAAAGCCTGGTAGTCTTTGTAAGTACGTCCTTCATAAATGGTCAGATCGGCAGCTTCAGAAGAACTGCAGGAACGCACCTTATATTTCACCTTTTTAGGAAGGTCGATATTTTTCACACTAAGAGCTCCGGACTCAATGTAGTTATAAAGAGTTTTTTCAGATAGAGCAATTTCCGGATGATTGCGGAGGATCATGTAAGGAGACTGCCCCTGCAGAATGAGAGGGGTTACCAATTCATCCAAAGCAACAAGGTCAGCAGGCGAAATGTTAATACCTGCTCTTGATTCCACAAGGATGGTTTTATATTGCCTGTGTGCAGTGGATGAGCGGTAGTAGGCTTTATCGAGGCGGCAGGGATTCTTTTTACTGCAACCATTGCAGACAAAAGGGGCTTTATCCAGCAAACTGCAATGGTAAGATCGAGGAATAAAGTCCTCGCAGTGAGAGTTGCAATGATTGCAGGATCTGCACATCCTTTTGCAAACAGGGGCATAGGTACCACAAATATTTTTCTTTTTGCAATCTTTTGCCAAAGCACATTTGTTAGCAGGTTCATTAAAACGATTGTGTTCCTGGAAAGACCTGTGCTTTTTGATTTCCTTGGAGATGGTGGTGGGATCTTTTCCTAACTGTAAGGCAATGGAACGGAGAGACAGGTGTTGATCCAATCCTTTCTCAATGGAAATACGGTCATCCAGGGTCATATGTTTTTGAGTAGCAGTTTTTGAATTGTTCATAAATACCTCGTTTCTACTGCAGATAGGAGATATTAAAATCATAAGATAGATCTAAGAAGAGAGAAAGACTAAATTCAGCATAGATGTGGAATTTAAAATTTCATTCAAGGAAGTTGAAAAAAATGTAAAAAAAGTGTTGACATTTTCTTTGCGCTCTTATATAATAACTCTTGCGTCACGGATTGAGAGACAAAACAAAGCTTCTCAAGAGGTGAAAAGCATTGGAGATTATCCTTCGGGGTGTGGCTCAGCTTGGCTAGAGCGCCTGGTTTGGGACCAGGAGGTCGCAGGTTCGAATCCTGTCACCCCGA